>Ga0210043_1000739_pt1 | contig 33237 bp, 31 predicted proteins | sample CryGeymet201501t_FD_183990 | JGI IMG/M metagenome (GOLD analysis project Ga0210043, IMG submission 183990) | Groundwater microbial communities from Crystal Geyser aquifers in Utah, USA - Crystal Geyser metaG 2015-01t (SPAdes) (version 2) | ecosystem: Environmental > Aquatic > Deep subsurface >... | reverse complement strand
ACTATAACAGAGACCGTATTCACTCGGCACACAAGATGAGCCCGGTGCAGTTTGCAGCCACTACACGACTCTAGTATTATTAAACAACTTTAGAAAAGGTGTGCCAATTTTGGGGTACCTTCCAGGATCATTGATGAGAAGTGGATTTGCATCGCCATCCCATTTAATAGAATACGGAGGATTGGAAACTATTGCATCAAAAGGTTCATCGTCCCAGTGTTTTGGATCGGTCAAAGTGTTACCGTGAGCAATATCAAAATTATTGTAGTTAACATCGTGCAAAAACATATTGATACGGCAGAGGTTGTATGTAGTGAGATTAATTTCTTGTCCATAGAAACCTTGTCGTACATTTTCTTTACCAAGGACTTTGGCGAATTTTAAGAGAAGTGAACCAGATCCACATGCAGGGTCATATACTTTGTTTACTTCCTTCTTTCCTACAGTAGTTATCTCAGCTAAAAGTTCACTAACTTCTTGTGGTGTATAAAATTCTCCTCCAGACTTACCAGCGTTTGAAGCATACATAGTCATTAAAAATTCATACGCATCACCGAAGGCGTCTATAGTATTGTCTGAGTAATTTCCAAGACGAAGATCACCTATAGCTTCAATAATTTTAGTAAGTTTTTGATTACGTTGTTCTACTGTATTACCTAACTTATTAGAATTAACATCGAGATCAGCGAACAAACCTTTCAGATCATCTTCACTATTCGCACCTTTTGCAGAACTTTCAATATCTCGGAAAGTATTAACGAGTGTTTCGTTAAGGTTTGAATCATTGCGTGCTTTTTTACAAACATTTATAAAAAGCTCACTTGGTAAAATATAGAACCCTTTTTCTTTTACCGTATCAGCTCTACCAAATTCAGCTTCTTTGTTAGAAAGTGAAGCATAATCAAAATCTTTCTTACCAGCTCGACGTTCATCAGCATTAATGTAGTTGGTTAGGTTTTCACTAATGAAACGGTAAAAAAGAATACCGAGTACATATTGTTTAAAATCCCATCCATCAACGCTTCCTCTCAAATCATTAGCAATCTGCCAAATAGCACGGTGTAATTCTGAACGCTCTTGTTCTTTGGTTGTATTCAAATTTGTTGGTTTGTTGTTCATAATTATTGTTCTTCATCTATCCTTCTCCGTCTGTCATCTAATATCTCGTCTTCAAACTCAAAGTAGAGTGTACCCTGTGGTCGTCTTTGATATCCTAATAACTCCATAGCAAAAGTAGACAAACTACTTACTTTGTCTCCAATCTTTATTTTGTCATCTTCTACGACTTCAGCCACTATATTTGAATCTCTTGTAAAAGTAAGTTTTGAACCAACAGGAATGCCATACTGTGTAAAATGAAATCTTGCTCGTCTTTCTTTAACTTCATCAACTTCTTTCTCTTGTTCTTTAGTTAAACCACTATCAATCTTTTCTTCTTGAATTTCAACTCTTTTCAATGCAAGAGTCGCATATTCTGGGTTCATCTTAAAAAACTCACGACTTTCCCGTGCTCTACGATCTGCAAAAACAGAGTGAAGCCATTTTTCCTCTTCCTCAGCATTTTCTACCGTTGCGGCGTAATACACTTCAAATGGTAGAGGTGTGCCAGTTCGATCTAATTGCTTAAGTCTTTCCTTAACATCACCGTGAGTAAATCCGATTTTAATATACTCAGGCATTGATTCGTTTTTCAAAATATAAACAATTTGACTCATACATTTATTTCAGTAATTCATTAGTCGAAACACCTAATGCTTTAGCTAGGCTAGTAATAGTCGCAAGAGTTGGATTTGTTTTTGCATTCTCTAGGTTACTAACAAAAGAGCGGTCAACGCCCAATGTTTTAGCAATCTCAACCTGAGTGATATTTTTCTTGATCCTAATCCGTTTGAGATTTTCTCCAAGTTTTTTCACATCATCAGACATTGGAATATTGTAGCATATCCTGTTGTAGTATAAAACAACAAAAGCACTCTCATTCCTGAGAGTGCTTTTGTCTGGATTAGCCTGCGGCTTCTTCTGTGACTGTATAGATCTCAGCTAGTTTTAAGAGCTTATTTCTAAGCGTCTCGTGCTAGCACGAGTTGGCTGCCGGACTAGGGCTCGAACCTAGATACCATGGACCAAAACCATGTGTCCTACCATTAGACGATCCGGCAATTCTTTAACTTTACATCACCGGAACATTTAAATAGTTGAGGTGGTTTTGAGACCAAAACCCGTAAAACATAATTCCATTATGTTTTACCCTATCCATTAGACTATTCCGGCAATTTATTTACCAAGTTGGTAAAAGTGCTCTACATACTGCCATATTCAGATTACAAATCAAGGTGCCTGTGCGCATTGAATGAAACGACTTCCCAAGGGCAAGTATTTTTCTCAGTTTCGCCAGTATAACGTATGTGAGAAACACTAGAATTTTCGTGTCGAAGAATCTTTAGCAAAAGTGTGGCCGCTCTAAAGGGATTTAGGTTTTTATTGTTACAGAGGTGAGCGATAAAGAAATTAGTAAATATTGAATGCGAAACCACCACCACTCTATCTCCTTGTTTATGTTTCTCAATAAAAAATTCCTGGGCTTTAAAAATTCGCTCGGCAAATTCTTTTCTGGTTTCTATTTGATCAGTAATATTTTCCGGTAATAAATTAAAGTACCAACGTAGCAAATAATACATCGAATGAAGTCCGTAATGTGATTTGCCGTACATATATTCTGGCACCTTAAGTTCCGTGACCTCTTCAAGCCAAACAGCTTCTAGTTCGGTAGCATACTCGATGAAATGAGCGGTCTCACGGGCGCGTGTGTAATGGCTTGTATATAAATGAGTCGGTTCAAATTCTTGAATTGTTCGCACCAAACGAGCTACTTCAGCCGCACCCAATTGGGAAAGCGATTCAGTTGGTGGCTGGTATGAATGACGAGCGTTAGCTTTAGTCTCGCCATGTCTGACTAAATAAAGATCCATTGTACTTTTTATTCTTAGGACTTATCGAAGCTTTCCGTCAGTTCCATGACAGCAATCTCCAGTGGCAATTGTGGCAAGGACGCAAAACGCATTTGCTCACTGGCTTCAAGTAGCCGCACCAAAGTGTAGGAATTAAGGGAGCCGGTGGCTGCACTCATATCTTTCACACTGACTTGATCTTCCTCTGGTAGTTGGGCTAAAAGTGTATCGGCTAGTGGGGCTTTATTCCGCAGCAGCATTACTAGCCGAACTCGCTCCAAGAGTAACCGCATGAAAAGACGCATATCCACATTCTCACCCGAAGCCGCGTGCACACTAGCTAAACCAAGTGTAACGTCCTTAGTGTTAAGAGCGGTTACTACGTCAGCTAGCGTTTTGGTTTTGGGAGCGCCAATGATGGCCGCTACTTCGTCAGCGTCGGCCTTGGTGTCATTGGAGGCGGTGATTACCTTTTGGGTAATCCCCAAGGCATCCCGAAAAGACCCATCAGCGGCAATCGCAATCAAGTCGGCCGCGGCCGCTTCCAGCTTGAATTTTTCCTGCTTCGCCACATCAATAACGGTGTCACGTAAGTCGGCTCGACTAGGATTATGAAAAGTAAAAACCTGACAACGAGAAGTAATAGTTGGTAGTAGCTTGTCTTGCTCGGTGGTAGCAAGAATAAATAAAACATGTGCTGGCGGTTCTTCTAAAGTCTTCAAAAGTGCATTAAAGGCCTCTTTGGTGAGCATGTGCACTTCATCAATGATATACACCTTGTATGGCGATTCGTACGGTAAGGTATGCACCGCTTCTCGTAATTCACGGATGTCATCCACCCCCCGATTACTGGCGGCATCAATTTCATAAATATCCAAATCACTGGCACCGACCGCCGAAGCGAAGATGCGAGCGGTAGTGGTCTTGCCGGTGCCGCGGCCGCCGCAGAAAAGGAGGGCGTGGGGTATTTGCTGCTTGGCAATCGCGCCTTCAAGGACTTTTACAATATGATCTTGGTTGCGAATATCAGCAAACGTGACGGGGCGATACTTTCGGTACAGCGCTACATTCGGTTCGGTGTTTTTTGACATGGCAACAGTATAACAAATTAGAACCCATCTCAAATAGAATAGCTAGAAATAATACCAAAAATCTGAGCGAAAAAGTGCGACAGAAGGAAGCAGAGCCTACCTCTGGTGACGAATGGCAAACTTTTTGCAGCCCGATTTTGGGTGTTAATTCAGCTAAGTTAGCGTTTATATTTGAGATGGGTTCTGTAATTAACGATAATATACCCCAGTCCTAACGAGCTCACGCAGTGTCTGGATGTCTGTCTTTAAATCTCTACTACCCAAAACTACATAACCCACCGGCGCAGTTTGGTTTTTGGGAAATTGCTCTTCAAAGATAGCGACCGCGGTGCGGCCGGCTTCTGGGGTAAAGCCGTGCTTACCACCGACATAGCCAGCACTAGCGATAAACGGATTATTATTTTGCCAGCCATGGTTGGTGGAGAGAAATTGTTTAAGCCTCGTGATGTCGGTGATGTGCGGTTGTTCTTTGTATATCAGGTGAGCCAGTCGGACCAAATCCTCGGCTGAACTTTTATTTTCTGGCGATAAGCCGCTAGTATCCTTAAAAGAAGTAGCTTTAAGTCCCTTAGCCGCCACAAAGTTATTCATGTTGCTGATCAACTCGCCCGGTGGCAGCGAACTCTCGAGAGTGGTGGCAGCATCATTAGAGGATTCTAAGAGGAGGGGGAATAAAAGTTCTTCTCGAGATAACTTTTCACCGGCCGTGAGACCGCCAGCTTTACCTTCGGTGTAAATGTCTTGCCAAGAGGTCGTAGTGGTATACGTCATATCATAGCCATTAAGCAAAGTGGCAGCAGTAGCGAGCTTGGTCACCGAAGCAATCGGTAAAACCATTTGCTCATTTTCTGCAAACAGAATTTCCCCAGTTGCCAGCGAAAAAACAGCCCAAGCGGGCGCCGATATTTGAGCTGATTTATCTCCGACTACGCGAAGCGCAGCTTGGTTGTATTCTATAGGTAAATTATAAGCAGAAAGAAGAGCAGCCATTGAAATGGCCCCGACCAAAACAATAGCGCCGATAGTGATGCGACCTAACATACTCTAAGCATACCGTGGATTGAGACTAGGTGGTATGGGGATACAAAAACAGCTGGGCACCGAAGGTGCCCAGCTGTTTTTATCAATTTTTTGTTTAAACTTAAGCTGCTTTCTTAGCTACTTTTTTTGTTGTCTTTTTGGCCGCTTTTTTTGCAACTTTTGTTGTGGTCTTAGAGGCCTTTTTGGTCGCTTTTTTGGCTGTTTTCTTAGCTGTTTTTTTCACCGCTGACGCTACAGCACTGGCTGCCATCTTCTTCCCTTTCTTCTCGATTTCTCCCCAGTATTCTTTCATCTCCTTTTTAAAAGCAGCCATATCACCCTTGGAGGCGTCTTTCATGGACGAATAGGTAGCAGCCACCCCTTCAATTAGTTGTTCATATTCGGCCTTACTCATATGTTGGGCTTTCTCAAGCGTACTTAAGACTTCTCCTTTGGCATTAAGCATCCAGCTTTTGACTTTCTTACGATTCTTGGCAGCGTCTTTACTACCATAAAGGAAGTAAGTACCAGCGGCCGCGACCGCCGCCGCAGTGAGTCCAACGGCTATTTCTACTTTCTGAGTTGGTGATAATATATTTTTGGATTTTTTAGTAGCCATACTGTGTTTATGATTCATCTATTATTGATAGTTTGGTTCCCTTCTTTTTGTGTTTAGGTGCTTCCTCGCGGTCATTTCTAATAGCCGCTTTAAAGCCTAAGAGAGTACTCATCATACTGCTAGTGTTTTTAACAACACCGCGGACATGCTGGAGGTCCTCAACCAAAACTTCGCTACCCGATTCGATTTTTTCAATTATTCGTCTCACACTTCGCACGGCTTTAATCACGTGATAAAAAATAATCGATAAAAAGATTGTCAGTATTATAACGCCTGACGTGGTAATAAAAAAGAAAATATTGGTCTGTAATACCTCACCCATCACTCTCTAGTGTAACAGGAGTAATTTTTATAATGAGGATGTAATACACAGTTACAATGAAAAAAGACGGCCAGCTTTGCTGGCCGTCAATCATTCTCAACCCTTAACACCTCTAACTATTGCTCGCAAATCACTTTCAGTAAGTGACCCTGACTGATCAGCCAGCAACATCGTCTGCTCGTAGAGACGCTCAATAAGAACCGGCGAAAGTTCAGAGTATCCCATACCTTCAAGAACAGACTTAAGACCAGCCTTACCTGAAAGTTTGCCAATCGGTAAGCTCCGGCATGCACCTACTACTTCCGGATCACAAATCTCATACAAACTTGAACTAGCTATCACTCCTGCCTGATGGATACCACTTTCATGAGCAAACGCGTTGCGGCCGACAAAGGCCTTGTTTGGTGCTACCAGAATACCGGAAGCTTCTGCAACACACTTTGAGAGCGCGACCAGCTTCGTAGTATCAACCCCGTGTCTACAGCCGTACACATCCGGTCGAAGTGAAAGGGCCATAACCACTTCCTCAAGAGAAGTATTACCGGCTCGTTCACCCAAACCATTTATCGTACACTCCACCTGCCTGGCCCCTCCTCGAATACCTTCAAGGGCGTTGGCTGTGGCCAGACCACGGTCATCGTGACAATGGACTGATACCACTACTCTTTTATACTTCTTGATATGGGCCACTACCCCAACAATCAACTGTGCGTACTCATGGGGTAAAGCATATCCGGTGGTATCAGGGATATTGATAGTCTTTGCTCCGGCCTGAATGGCGATATCGATTGCTTGATACATAAAATTAGGCTCTGAAGTCGTTGCTACTTCAGGACTAAACTCAACATCATCGACAAACCGCCTAGCATAGGCTACAAAGTTGCCAATATTCTCAAGCACTCGCTCTGGTTTTTGACGCAGCTTAAGTGCCATATGATCCTTGTCAGTTGCAATAAAGACATGAATGCGGGATCTGTCACTAGCTGGTTTAAGAGAAGAAACCGCTTCATCAATATCTTTGTACGAACCGCGTGCCAGCGCGCAAATGCGAGCATGTTTCGTAGCGGCAGCAATCTCATAGACCGAGTCGTAAACGCCACGGCTAGCAATAGGAAACCCCGCTTCGATGATATCAATACCCGCGCTATCAAGCATCAAAGCAATCTTCAGCCTATCTTTGGCTGACATGGAGGATCCTGCACCTTGCTCACCATCACGCAAAGTTGTGTCAAAAATACAGACGCTATCAGCTTTCGTCAGTTGCATTGCGTTACTCCTTTTGAGTTGTTTTAAGTTGTAAAGAACTAAAAAGCCCTCCGAATGGAGGGCTTTTTTATATCTCGATAGTGGGTGTGATTATCTGAACACAAAAAAGGCCTCCATTCGTGATGGCAGCAGGAGGCTGATATTTATAATTGTGTCGAATCTCTTCATTACTTTCAGAATAGTAGATTGTAAATTTTTGTCAAATGGTTTGCTTTAAAAATGTGGATGTAAGACGACCCAGACTAAAAATTAGTCTGGGTCGTAAAGTTCTGAGTTTTCTTTTTTGAAATCTGCTTCGTAGGCCCGAAGCTTTTGGACATACAGTGGGTGCACATCAGTGGTAAAGGTATGCCAAGGCAAACCAACACAAAGACGCAATGCGTTACACATCAAGCGACCAGTTCGCCCATTACCATCTTCAAACGGATGTATAACCAAAAAATGATAGTAATGAACTAGGCATACTGTCTCTAACAAATCTCCAAAGTACGTCGAATTACTACGAATGTGCTGACAGGACTCTTCCCATTCACTCATTAAAGATTCAATATGTTGTGAATTGGGGCACCAATTTTTCTTTCCATCTTTTTTATCTGATAAATAAACTCCCCAAGTCCTAAAACTTCCTGGAATATCTACTTCGTTTAACATCAGAATTTGATGCACCTTGAGTACGTTTGGCCACTCACCATTTGATGCCTTTTCGTAGACATACTGAGTTGCTTTCAAGTGTTGCTTGAAAAGTTGTGAATGCTCGTTTACCTTGATCCTCTCAATTGATTGGCTCTGACACACATCGGCCCGAAACTCCGCTTCATTCATTGGTTGTCTCCTCTTATTTCCAACAAGAACTGTACCTAAAATTATTGTGAATGCAAGAATTTTTCAACAATTATTTCAACCTCTTCTGGGGAGTTACAGCTCATGAGTTCGTTTCGTAATTCGGCGGCCCCCGGAAAGCCGTTTACATAAGCTTTGTAGTGTTTTTTCATTACTGAAAAATTTTTAAACGGCAGAAGCTCAGCAAATAGTTTGGAATGTTCAATCAAAACCCTCAGTCGTTCTTCTAAAGTTATGTATTCAATAGATTCATCGGTAGTGTCTTGTTCAATCAAAGTTTCGCGATTCACGCCATGAGTCGGTAGCGCTTTAAGTCGAATAGGCAGTCGTTTGGTGGAGTGAAAAAACCACGGGTTACCAAAGAGCGCGCGGCCGATCATGATGCCGTCGGCGCGGCAAAGCTCCGCTTTGCCGCGCGCATCCTCAAGCGACAACACATCACCATTACCAAGGATAATCGTTTCACTCCCCAGTTCATCTCGTATCTCTACTGCTCGTTTTACCCTCTCCCACCGCGCTGGCACCTTGCTCATGTCTTTTCGTGTACGAGCATGGATGGTGATAGCGGCTGGGCTTGCTTCCAACAGCGCTGGAAGCCATTCCTCCAGCTCATCGTGGTTGTACCCCAGACGAGTTTTTACACTCACTGGTACATCACCGGCTCCTCTCTTGGCGGCGGCGATAATACCTTTGGCTACGGCTGGAGTTTTTATCATGGCCGAGCCACAACCCTGTTTTTCAATCGTCCGATCCGGACAGCCTATGTTGATATCAATGCCATCAAAGCCTAGTTCCACACACAGCCGCGCGGCCGCTTCCATATGTTCTTCATTGCTCGAAAAAAGTTGAGCTACAATCGGGCGCTCTTCTTCTGAATACTTAAGATCAGCCATCAGCTTGGATTTTCCTTCGGGCGTGGCTCGCATGAGACCGTCCGCGGCGACGAATTCCGTCCACATCACAGTCGATTCCTGTTTCTCCCACTCGGAGTATTTTGCGATAATCTGCCGAAAAGGCGCGTCGGTGACGTCAGCCATCGGCGCTACTGCGATAATCGGTTTTTTAAGTTGTTGCCAAAAATTCATTGCGATAGTACTTTACTAGACAGAAATTGTCTGTAAAGGATACTGAAGACATGTCCGACGGATTTGCTCACCCGCTTGGTCGCGGGTCTGATGCTTACATGACTTGGGAAGAATTTGTGGAGATTGGGTCAAATTGGCTTAATCACCTCACCTTCCTGAGTGGTTTTGTCGCCCTATTCTCATCCTACCTGTTTGGGTGAGAAAATGAACATTCTAAAAGCCGCCTGGGTTTCACCCAAGCGGCCTTCATCTTACTCAGTCACCTCTTCTTCAGTGGAGGTGGCTGTTTCTTTTTCCAACTCCTCGTTCACAAACACCTTATTACCAAACCGTAAATCTATATATTGAAAATTATCTGGGCGTAAGTGTAAAAAATTTTCAGAATCGAGAATAGTGTTTAGATTATTCAGAGTTACCTCCAGTACCTCTTCACTATTGGTCAGTAGCTGCCCGCCACCAACCAGTGTGTAAGTCACATCGTTGTTTTGTTCAATCAAAACCCTTTCCACCGTAAAACCAAATTCTTTTTTTAATTCCTCACTGAAGGCGAGCGTCTTGTTGAGTTGATTCTTGGAAAGCATGTGTTGGCGAAGTAACAGTGGCGTATCTTCTACTACAAATCGAAGCAACGAACCACCAGAAAGATTAGGAGCATCAGTGAAAGCATAGCCCTCATCATCCACCAACAAGCAATGACTGCTATTTTGATCACACCACAAAGCATGTGGCCGGTACTCATCAAAAGACACCAACAGTTTATTTCTCCCTTCTTTTTCTATCTTTACATCTTTTAGGCGCGGAATAGCCGACACCGATGAATGTACGGCGTTAGCTGGATATAGATAAGTGAAGGTTCTCGGAATAAAAGCGGCGTAAGCCCCTTGGAGTTCCGTTTCAACGGCCGCGCGGACAACTTGGTGTTTGATAGTGTCGCCGCCACTGATTTCAATTTCTGAAATAGTCATCGACGGTAACCGAGTAACATGCCAAACTCCCCAACCAATTAGAGAGAAAAAAGACAGCCAGAAAATACCCTTAAGAACCTGAATAATATAAGTGGAACGAGCTGTTCTTTTCCTAGCTTTCCTCATTACCTTTAATGATAGCAAACGAAAGTACCCTTAGGTTCCCTTTTTTCTAATGACGTCCTTATCAAGATATTTTTGGAGTGGTTCGGGTACCCTCACTGAACCATCGGCTTGCTGGAAATTTTCTACCAGTGATACCAAGATGCGTGGTGTAGGGATTGCCGTACAATTTAATGAGTGAGCGTAGCGCATTTTGCCGGTTTCGTCTTTGTAGCGAATATTGAAACGGCGAGTTTGAAAATCATGGAAGTAGGAGGCTGAACTTATTTCACGGTATTTTTGCTCACCGGGCACCCATAACTCAATATCATATTTCTTGACCTGACCTTGACCGATATCACCACCACAGTTAAGAACTGTGTGATACGGGAGACCGAGACTTTCAATAAATTCCTCGGTATTACGATTGATTTCTTCGTGATATTTCACACTTTCTTCGTGGCTAGCTTCACAAAGAACTACTTGCTCTATCTTATAAAATTCGTGCACACGGATGAGTCCTTTGACGTCTTTGCCGTGACTGCCGGCTTCACGCCGATAACATGGTGAGAAGCCTAGGAATTTTATCGGAAATTCTGATTTATCTAAGACTTCGTCGGCGTAGTAGCCCATCACCGATACTTCACTGGTACCGATTAGGTAATCATTGTCTTGAGTTTTGTATACGTCTTCAGCGTCGTTTGGTAAATGGCCGGTGCCATAAAGATTTTCTTTTCGGACAATGGTTGGTGGCAAGATAGGTGTAAAGCCTTTCTTAAGGAAAAAGTCCTGAGCATAATTCCAAATCGCCCATGACAGGAGGGCACCATCGCCAAGTAAGTAATAACCTCGGAAACCATGCACTTTCGTACCGCGCTCAAAATCAACCATGTCTAGGTTGGTCATAATTTCCACATGGTCCTTGGCGGCAAAATCAAATTTGCCGGGTTCACCACCTTCCCCATCTTGTACGGTCCAACGTTTAACTTCAACATTATCGGCGTCACTGTCTCCGTCCGGTACGGTCATGTCAGGTACTTGTGGCACTTGGAGCATGACGGCTTTCCATTCTTCAAGAATTGGTCGTAAGGCCTCTTCATCTTTTTGGATTTCCTCTTTAAGGACCTGCATCTCTTTGATAAGTTGGCCACGGATAGTTTCATCTTGAGTAGTCGCGATGTCAGCAGAGACTTTGTTTTGCTCGGCCTTTTTTACTTCCATGGCTGACATCACTTCTCGGCGCCTGTCGTCAATTTCAATAAGCTTATCCAAATCAATGGTAATGTGCTTTTTCTGGGCGGCCATCTTTACGATGTCCAAGTTTTCTCTAATAAATTTGATATCGAGCATATTCTAAAAATTATTGTGAAATTATAACCTACTTAGCTAATGAAGAAAGCCGAATCCCGCACAGTGGGATTCGGCTTTCTTCGAGCATCGCTCATGGACAACTATCCCGCACCGTGCGTGCTAGAGGAAGCTGAAAATGATGACATAAATATCATCTGAATAATATACACCGAAGACTAAAAAAGAAAAGGGACGGGCTCTGGCGAGCCCGTCCCTTACAACACGTACAAATTGACCCTTAAAACTGAATGCCAATTCCAACCGCCACTGCCAGATGTTCATCCGCGGCGTTGAGCCTGCCAAGGTTGTGACCTTTGTACTCCAGGTCTTCTTTACCGTTGAAATCATAGTATTGAATTTCGGCGTTCCAATACCAATTTGAGTCACGAATCTTGTGCGACACCCCGATAGCGGCAAAATCACCTAACACCCAGCCGTTGGTTCCACCACCAAAGTCTAGCGAGCCCGCGCGCTCACTGATGTTGCCTGACAATGCCAGATCAGCGGCCGCCTTCCCGAGCTGCCCGTAGACCAGAGTTTTTTCACCGAGAGCGTAGCCAACTAGAATACTGGCCGAAACCACCATCTCACTGGAGAAGGTCACTGAACCATTTAGCCACTGATTGCCAAAAGGTTTGCTGCCGGTCACGTCGCCTTGTAACACCGACAACTCCAAGCCAGCATGCCAGCGAGTGTCGAACAGGTCATGTCGATAGCCGATTGTCGCGGCGTTGATTTGGCCATCAATATCGAAACTGTAAATTTCGTGCGTAAAATTGTAGTCATAGTTCTCGTACGAGAATGAATGGTCACCGAAAGCGTAACCACTTTGGAGTTCTCCATAGAAACCATTCCAGTCTTGGGCGATAGCTCCAATCGGGAGCATCCCCATCATGGCGGCAATGGCCAAAACCTTTTTTTCATCTTCTACCCTTCCTCTATTTGCGTGACCCTTCATCACACACCATCAAGCATATAACTATACAAAAGCTGTTCAGTCAAATGAGTGTGGTAAAATTTTTTGATGAGCTTTCCAATTTTTGAACTTTCGGCTGGGGAATTTCCCAAAGGCCTTTGGGAAATTCCCCAGCCACCCAAGTCACTTCGCTATCGCGGTACCCTCCCTACACCCAAGATGACTCTTCTCTCTGTCGTTGGCTCACGTCACTACACCAACTATGGCAAACAAGCTGTCGAAGAATTAATCGGTGGACTAAAAGGTTTTAATATTGGTATCGTTTCTGGTCTGGCTCTCGGTATCGATTCGTTAGCGCATGAAGCCGCGCTTAAGGCTGGTTTATATACCCTAGCCATCCCTGGTGGCGGGCTCGATGATTCAGTTATTTATCCAAGTCGCCACCTCCGACTCGCCCATCGTATTATGGAAGCGGGTGGTGGTTTGCTCTCGGAATACGCTGATTATTTTCAGGCCACCACTTGGTCTTTCCCTCAGAGAAATCGGCTGGTGGCTGGTATCTCAAAAGCCACTCTATTAATAGAGGCAGCCGAAAAGTCCGGCACACTTATTACTGCTCGCCTGGCCACTGACTACAATCGGGAACTCTTAGTGATACCGGGTAGTATTTTTTCCACCAACTCCCGCGGCACACATCAGTTTTTGAAACTCGGTGCCACACCGGTGGCATGTAGTGAAGATATTTTGGAAGCTTTGAATATTAATATTGAAAACCAAGCAGCGCCGGCTTCGCCGGCGCTGCCGCTAAACCTCTCCCGTGAAGAAACTCTCATCCTCTCCCTCCTTCACGAACCAACCGAACGCGACGCCCTTATCCGAAAGTCTAATCTCCCCGCCCAGGAAGCCAATGTCTTACTAATGAAAATGGAAATGTCTGACCTCATTGCAAACGACCAAAATATCTACCGTCGAAAAATTTAGCTGTGGAAAACCTATCCTAATTATGTCTGTTAACAGACATAATTAGGTATGACAAACATTTCAAAGAAAAAAATTTTAGGTAAAGATTTTACGTTTGCCAACAAAAAATTAATAAATCTTATAGCAAAACTTAAATCTAAAAATGCTCACTACTTGCTTGACGAGCTTTTGACTGAATCTGAACGGATCATGTTGATTAAGCGGTATGCAGCAATTTTTATGTTTAATCAAAGTTATTCACCCTATAGAGTGGGCAAAACGTTAGGTATGAGTAATTCAACCGTACACAGGCTTTTTAAGCACTATCAAGAAGCTTCTTTCCACAACCTACTCAGCTGCCTCGACAGAAAAGAGAAAAGTGAATTTCTGGCAATACTAAATGACCTAATCATAGCCCAGGCCAGTCCACGAGCTCGAGCGCGCCTCCTCAACCGTGCACTTAAATAGTTCTGTTAACAGACATAGTTGGCAAATAATTTGCTGGTTGTGAGTTGACACATTAGTGTATAGATAGTATTTGTTATCGAGATATGTCTATATTAGTAGTTGTAGAGTCACCAGCCAAAGCCAAGACGATTGAAAAGTACCTCGGTAAGGGGTACGTTGTTAAATCATCGGTGGGCCATGTGCGGGATATCCCGAAAAGTAACAAAGACGCGGTCGATATCGACGGCGGTTTTGTGCCGCGCTACATCATCTCTCCCGGCAAAGAAAAAGTGATTAAAGACCTGCAAGCCGCTGCTAAAAAAGCCGACGAAGTTCTTCTGGCGTCTGACCCCGATCGCGAAGGAGAAGCGATTGCGTGGCATGTAGCTGAGCTCATCAAAAAAGATAATAAAAATATAAGACGAATCGTCTTTAATGAAATTACCGAACCCGCCGTCAAAGAAGCGATTTTGCACCCCCGCGCCATTGACCTACATTTGAAAGAAGCCCAAGAAGCGCGCCGCGTACTCGACCGCCTTGTTGGTTACGATCTGTCCGGTCTTATTTGGAAAAAAGTGCGTTATGGTCTTTCGGCCGGTCGCGTTCAATCTCCAGCTCTACGCATCATCATGGAACGCGAACGCGAAATTCGCGCTTTCATACCCGAAGATTTTTTTGTGCTTACTGCTCACCTTAAAGCCGATGGTGTCATCGTGCCCTTTACTTGTGTCGAAGAACCACGAGAAGAAAAAGAAGCACAGCGGATTAAAAAAATGGGTGAAGCCCACACTTGGGAAATTAGCGAAGTAAAAGAAAGCGAAGCCAAACGTAGCCCCAAGCCACCATTCACCACTTCCACTCTTCAGCAAGCCGCCTCCACTCGACTTGGCTTTTCCCCGTCTCGGACCATGGGGGCCGCTCAGAAGCTTTATGAAGCGGGACACATCACCTACATGCGTACCGACAGCACCACCATCAGCACCATCGCCCAAAAACAAATTATCGCCATGGTTAGTAAAGACTATGGTAAAGAATACGTGGCGCCGCGTCAGTATAAAACCAAAAGCAAAAGCGCACAGGAAGCCCACGAAGCGGTACGTCCCACCAACGCTGGTAAACATTCAGCCGGCGACACGGGCGATCAAAAAGCTCTTTACGAACTCATCTGGGCTCGCACCATCGCTTCCCAAATGACTGATGCGGCTATGAAGCGTACAAAGCTTTTAGCCAATGTGAAAAACGCTACAGAAGCTATCCCCGATTTTTCCGTTAATGGCTCCCAGGTTGTTTTCGACGGCTGGCTAAAAGCCGACCCAACGGCTCGCGGTGAAGATACGGAAGTCCCGAAACTAAAAGCCGGTGATACGCTAGACTTATCTAAACTGGAAATCGAAGCTAAGCAAACTCAACCACCTAATCGCTACACCGAAGCCGGTTTGATTAAAGAACTAGAAAAGCGAGGCATTGGTCGTCCATCAACCTACGCCAGTATCATGAAGACCATCAACGACCGTGGCTACGTTGAGAAGGTTGGCCGCACGCTTAATCCGACCGACACGGGAGACGTGGTGTCTTCATTTTTAGAAGAACATTTTACTGATTACATTAGCGATACCTTTACGAGCGAAATGGAAAATGAGCTCGACGAAATTGCCGAAGGAACTCGTGAGTATATCAAAACACTAAGTGATTTTTATAAACCTTTTCAAAAGGCGGTAGCGGCCAAAGAAAATATTGAAAAACTCACCAACCTCGGAGACGGCCCCAAGGAATTCCCTTGCCCTAAGTGTGGCAAAGAGATGGTGATTAAACTCGGTCGCGGTGGACGCTTCTTATCTTGTTCCACCTTCCCTGATTGTGATGGCGCGCGACAAATAGATGGTGGCGAACTAAAAGACAATGACCCAATTGGTAAGCACCCCGAAACTGGTGAAGACATTTTTGTTTTAACCGGCCGCTTTGGCCCCTACGTCCAACTAGGACCAACCCCAGAGAAAGGCAGCAAAGAGGAAAAGCCACGTCGCGCCAGTATCCCTAAAGATAAAAAACCCGAAGAAGTCACACTTGAGGAGGCTGTAAAGTATTTACGACTGCCACGAGAATTGGGTACCCACCCCACCACCGGCGAAACAGTGATTGCCAACACTGGTCAATATGGTCCATACATTGGTCACGCTGGTGATTTTCGTTCACTTAAGGGAGAGGATAACCCGTATGACATCACTTTTGAAAGAGCTCTCGAAATACTCGCTGAACCAAAAAAAATGCGTAAGGGTGAAACATTACTTCGCGAAATTGGTATCCACCCCAAGACCCGTAAGATTATAAACGTCTACGAGTCAAAGTCAGGAAAATATATGCGCAAAGGCTTCAAACGGATCAACATTCCTGATAGCGTTAAAGTCGAAGCCATGACGGTTGAGGAGGCGGTTGAATTACTTAAACAATAGAAAGACAGACAGCGAGGCGCCTCCGGCGCCTCGCAATCTTTCTACCAACTTGCCAACTCACTCACACCTAACTACAATGGTTTGGTGACTGAATTAAAAAACATCATCGGCCAACTCACTTCTCCGTCTGACGAAGATAAAGCTCTGGTAACTAAAGCCTACGAAGCAGCCAAAGCGGCCCACGAAGGTCAAACTCGATATTCAGGCGAGCCTTATTTTAACCATGTAGCTATTGTAGCTTTTAAGCTGGCCGAAATGGGACTTGGTCCGCGAACCGTATCAGCCGGGCTCCTTCATGACACGCTTGAAGACACGGAGCTGACTGCTAAAAAAATTAAAGAAGAATTTGGAGATGAAGTTTTATTTTTAGTAGAGGGCGTAACCAAGTTGGGTTCAGTTCGTTACTACGGTTCTGATCGCCACAACGAAAGTTTACGCAAGTTATTTGTAGCCGTCAGCCAAGACATCCGAGTGCTCATCATCAAACTCGTTGACCGTCTCCATAACATGCAGACTCTAGAGCACGTACCGGAAGCCAAACAAAAACGAATTGCTCGAGAAACACTAGAAATATACGTCCCGGTCGCTCACCGCATCGGAATGAACAAAATCCGTAAGGAGATCGAAGACTTAGCTTTCCCCTACGTCTATCCTGAAGAGCACAAACGAGTTTTAGACCTCATCGAAAGTCGAGTGGCTAGGCTGGAAGAAACTCTGGAACGAGAACGTAAAAATCTTCAAAAAAGATTAGTAGAAAATGGCCTCAATGATTTCTCTACTTCCTGCCGCGTCAAAGGAATGTACAGTCTCTACCAAAAACTAATTCGTAAAGAATGGAATATTGATAATGTCTATGACTTATTGGCGATTCGGGTAGTTGTGCCCGATACTGAGCAGTGCTATCAAGTACTCGGCACTATTCATAAAATCTGGCGACCGCTACCAAGCCGAATCAAAGATTATATTTCTTTTCCTAAGCCTAATGGCTATCGCTCAATTCACACCACCGTCACTACCCCGAACGGCAATATTTTAGAAATCCAAATCCGCACCAAGGAAATGCACCACGAATCCGAATTTGGTATCGCCGCTCACATTATTTATAAACAACAAAAAATTGCCCGCCAAACTACGGGCGGCAGTTCTTGGTTCGGTAACCTTGTCCCTTCTTTATTTCGTCCCTTTTCAAAACAACCTGAGCAAATGATGGTTACTGACGAAAAAAATAAAGTTTTACCTGATAAAGAAAAGATCCCGCGCTGGATTAGTGAAATCGGTGAAATGTACACAGACACCACGGACAGCAATGCTTTCATGGATGATATGCGTCGCGACTTTTTTATGAATCGTATTTTCGTATTTACCCCCAATGGTGATGTAGTTGACTTGCCCTTAGGCGCCACCCCGATTGATTTTGCTTACGCCATTCACTCCGAAATTGGCGACCACACGGTCAGAGCCAAAGTGAATAATAAGCTCGTTCAACTTAACTCTGAACTTCACAACGGCGACATCGTTATTATTGAAACCGACAAGAAATCAAAACCAACCCCCAAATGGTTAGATTTTGCTACTACTTCGCTGGCGCGCCGACGTATCCGAGCACATCTATTAGAGCAAAGGGAAAATTCTAGAAATTAAAATTTCTTAGTGAATACAAATCAGTTTCGTCAGTTTCTTCCTGTTTCGGTTCTGTTGGAGCCGCCGGTTCCGGTGGCAGACTTTCATTATTTAAAAATCTTGAAAAATCTGGGCTAGGAGTTTCTTCTCCCCCAAGAGTTACTTCTTCAGGATCATTCACGTCATTATTGGTGACAGTCTCCGACTCCTCATTAACTAGCTCATCAATATTACTGTTTCCAAACGAAAGAGGAGTATCAGATTCTAATTTTTCTTGCATTTCTGTTTCCATGTCAGCCACTGCCTCGACCATCTGCGCTTCTTGCCTCTCCACAATATCGAGAAGTTTTTCCAAATCGTCATTAGTGAAATAATCAATAGTGAGCTTGCCACCAAAGTCAGTTTTCATAATCTGCACCCGAGTGCCCAGGGTGTCAGTAAAACGTTTTTCAATTTCTAATAAGATTGGATCAATCCCCCAATCTTTCTTTCGCACTTTATCGGTAGCAATTTTCCGAGAGATTCGCTCTACTTCACGAACAGATAGTTTCTTAAGGATAGTCTCACGAAATACTGTATCTTGCTCTTCAGGGCGATCCGACAGCATGAGGAGGGTACGCCCGTGCCCCTCACTCATATCACCACCCTTAATAGCGTTTAACATGTAGTCTGGAAGTTGTAACAAACGTAAAGTGTTGGAAACATACTCTCGTGAACGTCCGACTTTCTTAGCCACTTGAGCGTGAGACATTTTGAACTGATCAGCTAGCTGCCGAAAAGCAATGGCTCTATCAACGGCGTCCAAATCTTCACGTTGCAGGTTTTCAATAATGGATAACTCGAGCTTTTCCTGATCGGTTTGTTCACCACTGCGGATGATAACTGGTACTTGGGAGAGCCCAGCGAGCTTAGAAGCGCGCAAACGACGCTCTCCAGCAATTAATTCGTACTCGCTGTAGAAGGTACCGTCTTCACGATGGATTTCCTTTCTAGTGACTGTGAGCGGCTGCAAAACACCATACATTCGCACTGATTCGGCCAATTCGTGAAGTTTACCCTCATCAAAATCCCGCCGTGGTTGATACGGATTAGGAACAATCTTTTCCACTTCTACCCAATAAATTGAATCTCCTTGAAATGCCATAACAAAAACAGTCGTTTAAAAAACTTACCTCCAGGCAATTAATGCCCCTAATTTCGTAATTATATCACAAGCTAAAATGAGGGTGTTTATAACTTAATGATAATCTGCTAGACTCTTTTGACGCCGCGGTGGTGGAATTGGTATACACGTACGACTCAAAATCGTATGCTTCACAGCATGAGGGTTCGACCCCCTCCCGCGGCACAGATGAATAAACCTAAAGTACTAGTCATAGTCGGTCCAACGGCTTCAGGCAAAACCTCACTGGCCATCACTTTAGCACAAAAGTTTGATGGCGAGGTCATTTCGGCTGATTCTCGGCAAGTCTATAAAAGGCTTGATATTGGCACCGCTAAAGCGACAGTCGAAGAAATGGCCGGTGTGTCCCACCACCTGATTGACGTGGTCGATATAGACACCCCCTACTCAGTCACAGAATTCAAAAGTGACGCCAATGTGGCCATCACTCGAATTCTCAATCGTGATAAACTTCCGATAATTGCCGGCGGCACCTTTTTTTACGTTGACGCCCTGTTAGGTAAATCTCCTATTTCTGAAATACCACCCAACCCAGAATTGCGCAGTGAATTAGAGGCAAAAAACAAAGAAGATTTATTTGCCGCTTTAGAAAAACTAGACCCCCGCCGAGCAGCGGAAATTGACCCTAATAATAAACGTCGCTTAGTACGAGCGCTGGAAATAATCGCCGCTATCGGTGCTGTACCGAAAAAAGAGCAGACCACTTCTCCTTACCGTGTCTTAACGATTGGTGTCAAAACCGACAAAGAAGAATTACGAGAACGTTTCAAAAGTCGCGCCGAGGACTGGCTTAAAAATGGATTTAAAGAAGAAGTGGAGAAACTGCTGGCTGATGACGTATCCCGAGAACGAATTCAGGAAATTGGTTTTGAGTATACCCTCATGCAGGAATTCATAGATGGACAAATTGACAGAGATGATTTCACCCAAAAGTTTATCGAAAAAAACTGGCAATACGCCAAACGCCAGCTTATGTGGCTAAAACGCGACTCGAGCATAATGTGGTTTGACCGAACTGATAGTGACGCTATTTTTGAGAAAGTACAGTTATTTTTGGCTGATTGATTAAAACCGGTTTTTTAAGTAGTATATGGGGCACACAAATGGTTGCACCCAACCAAATCTGAAAAAGCTTGTGTGGTTGTCGAAGCTGAATACTCCGCCCAACTTCGACAGTCTCCCAGACTAATCATGGAGATTTGTAAGTAGAGAGATAACATTTAAGTTCGAGTAAGTATTGCACTCAACTTAAAAAGTCCCCGGACTTTTTAAGGGTCTATAGTTTAGTTGGTAAAACATCGGTCTCCAAAACCGACGTCCGAGGTTCAAGTCCTCGTGGACCCGCGAGTAACAAAACACAATCTGTGAAGATTGTGTTTTGTTTTACGAGCGAGGGCCACGAGGACTTGCACAACAAGAGTACTTCCACTTTTATATTCCTATGTTCATTAAAAATTAAGTCAAAAGTCACCGGCTACTTCGACGCCGGAGAAGTGGCAACAACCTTTGCCGCATGTGTAACAAGAAAGGCTCCGTGGACCCACATTACCACGCTACATGCAAGTGTGTGCCACTACCAGCATTGTGAATGAGTGCTTCCCGGGCGCCATTTTGTTGTGCCCATTGCTGTGCAGCCTGCATTTGAGATTGCGTACCTACAAAATCTGCGGCTCGACCAGTAAGGTACCATGACGTTTGAGTACCATCAGCATTTGCATTTTGTGTAGGAGTACGGTATCCGCTTGTTAGCCTTAAACCAAAATTCTGATCTATATATTGGACATTAGATACAACACTACTTGCAAATTGTCGACCTCCGTATGTAATAAGATTTAAATTAGATGAAGATGGGGCCGTCGGTAGCGGAGTGCACACTACATAGTAACTATTCGCATTATTTTGGTCTTGGCGTGCTGAGCCTCCGGAATTTATACAGGCCTGCATTTGTGACGTACAGTTATTATTGGCTCCATTAGGGGTGGCGCTGCATAAAGTCCTGGTTGAATTTGGACCAGATTGTGAACTACTTACGCAATTAACCGTGTACCTATTTGGGTTATTGGTATCTATACTGTACGAACCACCACCAACCAAACAACTATTTACTTGAGCGCTACAATCTGTATTACCAGCTGGTGTAGCCCCACAAACATTAACAGTGGTGTTAGTATCATTTTGCCACGCTTGCACCAACTGCCAACCACTAGACTCTGGCAATACAGCAACACCATCTTTCAAATCTTTTTGATTTGAGCAAACAATTTGATTCCAGGGCATTGGTGCATTAGTTCCAAATTTAACTTGTCCTCCGGGCAAAAGCGACTTTAACATTACGTCCACTACCAACCAAGCAGTCAGGATAATAATAAGACCGACTAGGACATTCAACATTACATCCTTCCCTTTTTTTATCTGCGTCGAATTACCAGCGGCACTAATCATCAACCAGCCTGCATACATAAATATAAGGACCGATATACCGAGCGCTAGGTCAATAATAATGTCAGTAACGTTGTTGGCCAATTGAACTACATGACAAGTCCCACACTCATTTCCCGAGCAAGGGACTAAGCCACCAGTATCACCAGAAAGGACATTGTTTGGTATTTGTTGGGCAGACACAGAGTTAAACGGGAATACAAAAATACAGAAACTAAAAAATACAGTGATCGAAATTAAATTGATTGTTAATTTTTTTTCCATTTTTTAAAGTTCTACACTTCCTGGACAAAAACTAAAACCTAGATCTTTCCCTGCAAGTTGCAAGTTTATTTCTGCAGGAACGGATACAAATGCTCTTAATTTACACACCCCAGCTTCGTCGATATTTAGTGATTTCATCAAAAACTTTTGGGCATCCTCTCGAGCTATTTTAAGGGGTTCTCGAGTTAAACTTACTGCAAAACTATCGTCAAAAGACGAGTAGAGAATGCCGAATGTTACATAACTTGTGTTATTACTTGCTGCTTCGTATCCATAAAAACCAGAACCTTTATCTAGTGCCTCGGGCAGTGATCTTATATCATGCACTTCCATTACATTTCCATCTTTTGTTTCAATTTTAATTAACCCACTGCTTATTGGCTGCTTTTGCTCTAATGTCTGCTCTATATCAACGACTTTAGAAAAATCCATGTACTCTTTTGCAGGAGTCGTTTTTTCGGTGTTATTTGTTAACATCATAAAAATCGTTAGTAGGATTGTAACTATCAATAAAGTTAAAGAGAATTTTATTTTCATATAAAAAATATTACATCATCAATTACAATTTTTATAGTAAGACCAGTTATCCCAGCTTTTAGGTGTGGTATTCACTAAACGTAGAGCATTTATTGTTGCACAATTGACATCTTTAAGTGCCGTACTACACTTTTGATATAAGGTGGGATCTACTAGTACAGCGTTATTATTTGTACCCGTAAACGCTGCTGGGCAATTAAGATCCGGTGTGTTAGAACAACCCTGGATATCATTTACCGTTAAATTCCACTGCCACATACCTACAGAATATGGAACACCGTTTTGTGTAACATCAACTGTACTGTTATGGGTAGACCCGCAAACACTTTCACCTTGAAGTACACATGCGGCTGTACCTGTTTGTCCTGGGAAATATTGGTTAAGAAATGATGGACTACAAACACCGATGCCAGCTGCCACAGCTGTCGTGTTACTAGCATTTTGTATGAAACTCTGTACTATTTCCCAACCAGAAGATCCAGGTAGAATAGCCAAACCATCTGAAAGTGGCACATGGTTAGAACACGAAACTTGATTCCATGGCAACCACTGTCCAGCCGACATTTGGACTTGACCACTATTTTTTAAGAGCGCCTTCATCCCCGTATCAATTATTAGCCAAGCGACCAGCATCAAGATAAGACCGACTAGCACATTTTTGAGCATACTTTTCGCCCGAGTATATTCCGACGGATTACCGCCTGAAATAAGAAGATTAAAACCACCCCAAGCAGCCAATAGTACTACCCCAGCAATCATAATCATGATGATAAATCGCATCACTCGGTTACCAAGTACAATAAGTTGGCAAGTACCGCAATCAGTACCAGAGCATGGTACTAACCCACCTGTATCACCAAAAAGAACATTGTTTGGTATTTGCTGTGCCAACACCAGAACAGGAACCATTAAAGCCACAAAACTAAGAAAATATATTAGACCGCGCTTCATAGATAGCATTTATATTAAAATCGTACCATGGAGACATGGTAAAAACTTTTCGATATACCCCTTTTGTGGTAACGTATGCGCACGAATTTTGCTTCGCAAAATTCGTGCGCATAAATCAAATATCTGCGTCGGTACTCAAGCGGTCAACGAGGGCAGACTGTAAATCTGCTGGCTTAGCCTTCGCTGGTTCGAATCCAGCCCGGCGCACTTTTGTAGAAAACACCCTTCGGGGTGTTTTCGTTTGCAAAAGTGCGCCGGGAGCATGCAAACAATTTTGCTTGCGTCTGGATTCGAAAGACGCAGCGATGTCGCCAGACGAGCGAGTCGGGGTCGAGAGTACTTAGTAGATTTCGAGTCGTAGACGAAGAAATATACTTAGTAACTCGTGACCGAATCCAGCCCGGCGCACAAATGCACAATACCCTAGCTTGCGACCATGAGCATCTTCATTTAATCTAAATGCAGAGCAAGCGTGGAAGGGGTCCGACATGTTTAAGCTAATTACTACCTTTCTGTGTATAGCAATAATTCCATTACCGGCTTTCGCTATTAACAAAGAAGAAGCGATGGCTTGTGTTCAAGCTGGGGTGGTCAGGTTTATGTCTGGTCAGTCAATCTCTGGTATGGTAGATATTCCCTACATGATTTCGAATAGTAGGATACCGACACCAGAGTCTCATGTCCGTCAGCTACTTGATCAAAAAGCCTTTGAGAACAGTAACTGGTAAAGATGTGCAAGTGAACGTGGTAGGAATACCCCAAGCGAAATCTGATGGTTTCTTTTTGATTGCCGGTAATATTTGGGGGCAGGAAAAAAATAAGTCAGAGCAGTGGACAAAGTTTAGACACCACTATATCGTATGGGCTCGCAAAGATGGCAACCAATGTCGTATCGGCCGACTAGCCATTGCAGAGATTTTCCGACTGGGCCTGTGGGTACGCCAAAATACCTAAACCAAAAGCCCGGCGCTTTCGCGCCGGGCTTTATTTTTTTGGTCTATTAAGCAGCGACCGCCGTATTTTTCCTGGTCACTTTCTTTCGGGGAGCCGCTTTTCGCTTTGCACCCTTTTTCTTGATATCAAAGACAAGTTCCTTTTTGTCTTTATCCATAGCGATTTTTACGACACCGCCTTGGAGCATTCCCTCACCAACCATCATGTTAGCCACCGGCGTAAGAATCTTGCTCTGAATCAGCCGGCGCAATGGACGAGCTCCATATTTTGGCTCATACCCTTCCACAGCTAGGAAAGCTCGCACATCCTCCCCTACTGTCAAAGTAATTTCTTTTTTGGCAAGACGCCCTGCCACCTCATCAATTTGCATTTTTACAATTTCATTAATGGTTTCTGGTGAAAGAATATCGAAGATAATAATTTCATCTAGTCGGTTAAGGAATTCTGGGCGGAAATAATCTTTAAGACTCTCTAGCACTTTATCTTTAGCCTGCACGTACTGACTTTTATCATCGTTTATTTCAGAGAAACCAAAATTCGACATCCTATCAATATGCTGAGCACCGATGTTCGATGTCATAATAATAATGGTGTTTTTGAAGTTTACTTTGCGTCCCTTAGCATCAGTTAGATGACCAGAATCCAAAACTTGAAGAAGAATGTTAAACACCTCTGGGTGAGCTTTTTCAATCTCATCAAAGAGAATCACTGAGTACGGACGGTGTCGGATTTTTTCGGTAAAGTGACTACTCTCATCGTGACCAACATAACCCGGTGGCGAACCAATAATCTTAGATACGGAATGACGTTCCATATATTCACTCATATCGACTCTCACCAGCGCGTCTTTATCATCAAACATAAACTCCGCTAAAGCGCGAGAAAGTTCAGTTTTACCAACTCCGGTCGGACCGAGGAATAAGAAAGAACCAATCGGACGATTCGGATCCGCAATACCGGCGCGTGATCGCTTCACCGCGTCAGAAATCCTTTTAATGGCGTCATCTTGCCCAACCACTTTCTCCTTAAGGTCTTCTTCCATGCGCGATAGCTTCTTAGCCTCCTCTTCGAGCATTCGCGACACTGGCACACCAGTCCAACGTGATACCACTCCAGCGATATCTTCTTCGGTAATTTCTTCTTTAAGCAGACGGTGGGTGCGTTGTACTTTTTGCAACTTCTTAGTTTTAACTTCCATGTCTTTCTCCACCTGCGGAATAGTATCGTAGCGAATCTCTGCCGCTCGGGTAAGGTCGGCCATAGCTTCGGCCTGCTCCGCTTCTTGGCGAAGACCTTCGAGCTCTTTCTTAAGCGTCCGGATACCCTCTAGTGCTTCCCGTTCGTTGTTCCACTTTGTCTCAATGGCTGAAGTTCTTTCTTTGAACTCGCCGATCTCTGCATCAATTTCCTTGATACGATCTTTAAGTTTTTTCTTGTCCTTTACTGTCTCAACATCTTTTTTGAGAGCCTCTTTTTCAATCTCCAAGCGACGAATCTGTCGGTCGGTAGCCACCAATTCTTCTGGTTTATTTTCCAGTGAAATTCGTAAAGCCGAAGCAGCTTCGTCGATAAGATCTACGGCTTTGTCCGGCAAAAAACGATCGGTGATATAGCGAGCGGACAGATTGACTGCGGACACAATCGCGTCGTCAGTAATACGCACTCCGTGGAAGAGTTCATACTTTTCGGCAATCCCGCGCAAAATAGCCACTGCGTCATCAATAGAGGGTTCGTTTACAAATACCGGCTGAAAGCGACGAGTGAGAGCGGGGTCGCGCTCAATGTGCTTTTGGTATTCCTTAAGAGTAGTGGCACCAATGACGCGCATTTCGCCACGAGCCAAAGCTGGCTTAAGCATATTACTCGCATCCATTGAACCTTCGGCGGCACCTGCGCCTACGATAGTGTGAAGCTCGTCTATAAAAAGGATTACTTTGCCGTTGGCTTGTTCTACTTCTTTCATCACAGCCTTTAGACGTTCCTCAAATTCTCCCCGGAATTTTGTCCCTGCAATCAGTAACCCTAAATCGAGCGAAAGAATCTCTTTCTCTTTCATTGTTTCTGGCACCGTTCCTTGGACAATAAACTGAGCTAACCCCTCAGCGATAGCGGTCTTTCCCACTCCCGCTTCGCCGATAAGAACCGGATTGTTTTTAGTACGTCGAGATAAAATTTGGATTACGCGCTGAATTTCCAAATCACGACCGATGACTGGATCGAGTTTATTCTCTTGCGCGAGCTTTGTGAGATTGCGAGTATATTTAGTAAGACTGCGATACTTCTTTGGCTGTTGAACATCACTCACATTATTTTCTCGCACTTCTTGGAGCACATCAGTCACTTGTCTCTTATCGACACCAGCACGCTGGAGGATTTCGATAGCCGGACCAGGGTATTCAAGGGCACCAATAAATAGATGCTCAACGCCGACATAAGAATCACCAAGCTCTTCAGCGGCCCGACTAGAATGCTCTAAGGCTTTGGCTAAATCTGGCGTTAGGTAAAGTTGATATGACTGAGAAACTGTTCCACTTATATCAGCCCCCTCAAGACTCTCTAGGAGCAAGTCGGTGAAAGCAATAATATCAATATCGAGTCTATCCAGAATCGAAATCACCATACTTTCGTCTTGCATAGCAAGAGCCGCCAGTAGGTGTACTGGGCTAACGTGATTTTGACCGCGCTCAATGGCTAGCTCGTGGGCTTTACGAATTGCCTCTTTAGCGCGGGAAGTAAAACTAGAGAAATTAGGCATAATTCAGGGTCTTAAGTTCATTATACGTCACATCTGGCGGTCAGTCAGGCTCGAGTCTGAGTAAATAGTAAAACTCGGTAAATCGGGAGAATGTAACTACTCTATATTGCAATAAATAAAGTGCTGAGTCAATTTTTTGTTTCAAAATATTAGACATGTCGAGCCCGTCTAAGCCACATACCGCTACCTGCCAAGCGACTCCCCTTTATGTGTCTTAGGCGGGCTCCTTACAAACTAGAGCATGAGAAAATAAAAGTTACCACCTCACTCAGCGTTAATTGTCCTCTCACAAAGTTTTTGACTACCGTTTTTAAAGAATACCACCGAATTATTTTGATATTGTAATTTTTTTCATCTTTTCGATATGGTCTTTAAGAACCTGGATGACCGTATCGATTTCTTGCTTATTGCTAGTTTCGCCGAGGGTGAAGCGTAGGGTGGAGGTGGCGCGGGCGGCTTGTCCGCCTGGCTTGTCTGGGCGGGCGTCGCCGGAAATTGTCTTTACTACCCGACTCTCACCGCCGCCCGCGCCACTGCAGGCACTTTTGGTACTGGCGGCAATGCTGTGCTCATCGAGGACTACCACCGCAAATTCAGTATCTAATCCGGGAATGGAAATATTAATATTGTTGGCTACCCGCTCACTTACACTACCATTGATAATTGCCTCTGGTATTTCTTTTGTTACTTTTTCAAAAAAATATTTTTGCAGCTCCCGTACTCCCTCACGGCGGCGCTCAAAATTTTCTTGGGCAATAGTGAAGGCTACATTAAAACCGACTACCGACGCGGGATTTTCTGTACCAGGACGCAAACCAGCTTCTTGACCACCACCTTCCGTCACCGAAGCTAGGGAGACACCATGTCGGCGCGCTAGCGCGCCGACCCCTTTCGGCCCATAAAATTTCCCAGCATCAAGCGTCAAGATATCTGCTCCAATTTTCTCCAGCTGACAATTCTCCCATAATGGCGCCTGTGCGCCATCAACTAGCAATACTGCTTGCGGCGCTTTCTCTTTCATTAATCTTTTAAGCTTCCGAGTATCTTGTATAACACCAATTTCACTATTGATAAGAGACGTTGCTACCAAAACTGTTTTTTCATTTAATAACTTCTCAAATTCAGCGATGACAATCAGCCCGTCTTCGTTAACCGACACTTCGTGTACAGTTACACCGCTCGCTTTTAGAGCACGGCAAGTATCAAAAAGAGACGGATGTTCGAGAGTGGTAGTGATAATCTCCATATCTGAATATTCCACACCTTCTGCCCGAAAGGCTTCAATAACCCCTTTGATCGCCAGATTATTAGCTTCGGTTCCACCACTGGTAAAAATAACATCCTCAGTTCGTATTTGTAGTTGTCGCGCTACTTTTTCTCTAGCTTCTTCAATCAGTCTTCGGGCCCGCTGCCCTTCTTTATGAACACCACTAGCATTACCAAAAACATCCCGGTAAATCGGTCGCATGGACTCCCACACTTCATGTCGCAACGGAGTAGCGGCGGCATAATCCATGTAGATTCGGTCACCTTCGTGATGTTCTCCAAAAATCCGCTCTAGAAAATTCATAAGTCAGAATAATGACACATTTGTGGTGTTTAAGCTAGATTATGTTATACTCGCGCTACATAAATGACGCCCTATAGGTAGGCGTTATTGCTAATTTAAGAATGGCCAAAAAAAATGCATTAGAACCAAATATTGTTAAACGCCCACCGATTGTAGTCATCATGGGTCACATTGATCATGGTAAATCTACTCTTTTAGACTTTATTCGTAAATCTAAAGTAGTTGAAGGCGAAGTAGGAGGTATTACTCAACACTTATCAGCCTATGAAGTAGAGCACACAACTAGTGAAGGCGTGAAGGAGAAAATCATCTTTCTTGATACACCAGGACATGAAGCATTTCAAAAGATGCGATTACGGGGAGCAGACGTCGCTGATATTGCTATTTTAATAGTGTCAGCTGAAGATGGCGTAAAGCCGCAAACTCTTGAAGCCTTAGCCTCAATCCAAGCTGCCAACATTCCATATATCGTGGCCATCAACAAAATCGACAAGCCCGGGGCCGATTTGGTTCGCACCCAATCAAGTTTAATTGAAAACCAAATCTACATCGAAGGCATGGGAGGTGATATTCCTTGGGTAGCAATTTCTGCCAAAAGTGGCGAGGGCGTTGGAGAACTTTTAGATACTGTGGTACTAGCGGCTGATCTAGCTGAGTTAACTGGCGACATTAATGCTCCAGCTGAAGGATTAGTGATAGAAGGTCATGTTGATAAACAGCGTGGTACGACCGCTACTTTAATTGTCAAAAACGGAACCTTAAAAAGTGGGATGTTTGTGGTATCTGGTCGTGCTTATGCGCCCACTCGAATCATGGAAGATTATAGTGGTAAAACCATCAAGGAAGCCGGCCCTTCTACACCAGTTGGTATCGTTGGCTTTACTGAAATACCAAAAGCTGGCGCTGCTTTTACCGTCGCAACTTCCAAAAAGGAGGCTGAGGTTATAGTTTGTGAAGTTGAAAATAATAAGCCCGAAGCTAAGAGATACACGAGTAATTTGCCAGTGGTACCAATCATGATTAAAGCCGATATGCTTGGTAGTTTGGATGCTATTAAACACGAATTGGACAAATTCGAATCCGACCGTATTTCTATTCGCGTCATTGGGGCGACAGTTGGTGACGTATCGGCTTCAGATGTCCAAGATGTGAGCGCCACCGAAAATTCCATCATCGTCGGTTTTAACGTAAAGGTTGAACGGGCAGCCATTGACCTAGCAGAACGTCTGGGAGTAGAGATTAATACTTTTGATATTATCTATGAACTTTCCGATTGGCTTAATACGGCTCTTAAAAACCGTACCCCAAAACGAGAAGAAAAAGTCATGACTGGTCGGGCTAAAGTGCTTAAACATTTTAGTACTCAAAAAAATACCCACGTGCTGGGCGGTCGGGTAGAAGAAGGTGAGCTTAAAGCGAACCAAATAGTTCGCATCCTCCGTCGCGATATTGAAGTTGGAACTGGTACGCTCAAGAATGTCCAACAACAAAAATCTGATACTCAAAAAGTAAGCGACGGTGAATTCGGTATGCAAATTGATTCAAAAGTTGAACTAGCTCCGGGCGATTATATTGAAGCTTTTGATACCGTCATCACTTAAACATCCAAATTGAGCGAATTTCTTTATAAACCGCGCCGCTCAAACGCTTAATGTATAATTAATACACCTTGCGTTTTCACTGCTTGTTTATTTCGAACTTCATCTAAATTTGAATGTTTACAACTACGATATAAACTAAACTCACATGATTAAAACTGAAACACCATCAAACGACCGGCATATTCGCGTTGCTTCGCTTATTAAAGAAATAGTTGCTACTTTCATTCAACATGAAGCCAATACCGACCCCATGATTACTGTTACCCGGGTTGATATAGCTCCTGACTACCGAAACGCCACTGTGTACATAACTACCCTGCCAGAGGGCCGCGAAGCTGACGCTTTAATTTTCTTAAAAAGATTTGGTGGCGAAATGAGACGAAAGGTCATGAAGAAGAGCAACCTCAAGATTATCCCACACTTAGGTTTTGATTTAGACGTCGGAGAGAGACACAGGCAGCATATGGATGAGGTAGTTGAAAAAATAAAGAAAGGTGAAGATTAAATAAGGTAAGAGCCGGCGCGCAAGCACGCCGGCCCTTATTCAAAAGAACTACGGTCGATTCAGCTCCATCGACTCAGACACTGTGGCAAACCGAGCAAAACTCAAACAAGTTTGCGCGGCGGCCAAATGCCGATTGGCCTTACCGACTCTCCCCTCCTCAATAAAAACAAGAACGTTTTTAAGAAGATAAAGAGCATGCCGCTTTCTATCTAACATCGATGCTTCATCTAAATAAACATCTGGACGAAACCGAATCGGTTCGATACCACTTTTCTCTAGATTTGAGATAAGTGTAGTAGCGACATATTTTATTTTATTTGGAGTCATGGTACAGGTTCCTTTTCCTGTGGTCGTCTTCATTATACATAATAATAAACAGTAAAAAAATAATACTGGGGAAATTAAAAGAGCGGCGCCAAAGGCGCCACTCTTTTAATTTCCCCTAGGACTAATTAGCCCCCGCCGGCAAAGCCTGACAAGCCACACCGTCTTTATTACCATCCAGGCGATTTATATCATTATCGATACCACCGGCATTTTCAAAGAAAATTTGAGCTTCTGGTTGTGTCTCAAAATCATCGCAGTTGTATTCGTCTTCATACTTGGCTCCAGCAGTTCCTTCGGCTACGACATTTCCTTCCTTGTTGCGTAGTACGCGGGTCATAAATCCGCCTTCCGATGTAGTTTCTAGATTACCTTCTGCGTCACGCTCAATAGTTGATTCTGAAACGGAACCAGTTTCCATCAACGTACCCATATCAACATCAGTGTTAGCTACCTCAAGCCCAAGTGCCACCAAAAGTACAACTCCGATACCTAGCATCCATAAACGCGTCTTTTCAAAGAAAAACGCGATAACAGCTACCAGGACCAAAAGTCCGATTATGATAATGAGCCGCGAGTTCTTACTCCGTCGCCAGTTAGCTATTTCTTTCATATATACAAATTCTATCAGAAAAACTGGATTCAATAAGCAAATAAGTCTATACTAGACCGTCAAAGACTAGACGGGTGGTTAAGTAGGTGAATTATGCTGGGAGCTTGTTGTATCAGCGGTTTCAAACCAATACTTGCCACTTTGTAAAAGTTTGGCCGGGTGGCGAAGTGGTAACGCAGCGGTTTGCAAAACCGATATGCACGGGTTCAATTCCCGTCCCGGCCTCAAATATCAAAAACTTTGTTTTTGATATTTGGCCGAGGGAATTGAAAAGCTTTTAAGATATTTTATGAGCAGAGCGAAATAAAATATCCAAAAGGTGTACTGTCTATGTAATAGAAAATTTCCGTCCCGGCCTCAAATACGTTATGTGTTGCATAAAGTATTTAGTCGAGGGAAAAACCAAAAGAATTTAAGTATGTAAATTCTTAAGCAAACAAAGATGTTGAAATATTTTACCAACTCTTTGAAGTGTTGCGGTATCGTATACGAATCTTGGTTATAAAGTACAATAATAAATAATTGCCGGGGTGGCGAAATCGGTAGACGCGCAACACTTAAAATGTTGTGAGCGAAAGTTCATATGGGTTCAAGTCCCATTCCCGGCACAAACTGTTAAACAGTTTGTGATTAAATAATCACTTGTTTTAACAGTTGCAATACGGTACACTCTGCCCACGTATTTCTGCCCTTAGCTCAGTTGGTAGGCGTGAACAGTGTCCCACACTATTCACCCTCATTAACGAGTCGGTGTGTAATCGTAATATTTCAGCATTTGCTTGATTGGTAGGCGTGAACAGTGTCCCACACTATTCACCCTCATTAACGAGTCGGTGTGTAATCGTAATATTTCAGCATTTGCTTGATTGGTAGGCGTGAACAGTGTCCCACACTATTCACCCTCATTAACGAGTCGGTGTGTAATCGTAATATTTCCGCCCTTAGCTCAGTTGGTAGAGCAGCTCCCTCTTAAGGAGACGGTCCAAGGTTCGAGCCCTTGAGGGCGGACAAAACAACAAAATAAAAAGCGAATACTTGCAGCTTTAGATTTTGATTGTTTTCCGCCCTCAAGGGCGAGAAAAGGTTGCCTGCTGTTTTGTGAGACTTTAGTCGAAACAAAATAGCGACAACCTGTACTGAAACTGTAAGTTTCGAGCCCTTGAGGGCGGACAATGGCAGAAATGCATCAGCATTTCTAGCACGCAAACTGCTTTGCGTGCGTGCCATTGTCCGAAGCGTAGCGATGTTGCTTTGCAACGAGAGAGCTGGGCTCGCAAGTACTTAGTAGAATTTTGTAAAAATTATACTTAGTAACTTGTGAGGACAAAACCGTTCCTGTAGGGAAAGATACCAAAGCAAAAAGTAGACAAAAAAATACGCCCGGGTGGCGAAATTGGTAGACGCGCTAGTCTTAGGAACTAGTAGAGCAATCTGTGGAGGTTCAAGTCCTCTCCCGGGCACCAGAATAAAAAGCTAGATTCTTTCTAGCTTTTTGTTTTGGTCGATGGACTTGAAAACCTTTTGAGTTAGATTCGACCAA
>Ga0210043_1000737_pt1 | contig 33273 bp, 51 predicted proteins | sample CryGeymet201501t_FD_183990 | JGI IMG/M metagenome (GOLD analysis project Ga0210043, IMG submission 183990) | Groundwater microbial communities from Crystal Geyser aquifers in Utah, USA - Crystal Geyser metaG 2015-01t (SPAdes) (version 2) | ecosystem: Environmental > Aquatic > Deep subsurface >... | reverse complement strand
TTGCTCAAACGGTAAAGAAAACCGGCGTATCTGAGACTACAGTACGTCGCATTGAGAAGTCCGCCGACTTTTGGGAATATAAAGACATTGCTCGAAGCGACGCCGGCTATCCTGTAATCAAGTATAAGTTTATGCCGATCGATGCAGTAGTGTTATTATTAGTAATTATAATAGTTTACTTTTTAGGAACTTGGATCTATGGCAAAATCAGATAAACAACCAACCAGCCCAAAGCCAAAACAAACCGAGCAGTCATTGGCCGAGGTTAAAGTAGAGATGATGACTCTACTAATCGATCAGAAGGACTCGGAGATCAAATACCTTAGAGAGCTAGTTAAAACACTAATTAGCGACGAAGGAGATATCGACCATGCCGAAAATAATCAGACCAATTAAATATAAAGATCTCAATAACGACTCACTCTATACGATCGGTGAGTACTTTAATGTGCTTATCAGCCTTGAGCTTTTTAGGAATCGTAACTCGGTCAGACAATGGGATTATAAAATGCAACAGGACGAGGACTACAACAAACTCTTTTTTAGGCCATTCTCAAAGACCGGAGATCGTAAGATATCAGGTGCTAACATCGTTAGCGTTGTGGATAGGCTTAGGGGTACAAAGTGACAATGCTAAAGTTTTCTAAGTTTAATCAAACTAGAAAAAACTCAGTAGGTAATAAGTTTAACGCTAGCAAGGTAAAGAGTTACAAAGGTACTTTTGACTCAAAACTAGAGTATGAGTACTCGCTTATTCTTGATGATGACGTTAGACTGAAACGCATAATAGGCTATAATCGCCAAGTAGCTATCGATCTCTACGGGATAAACAAAACGAGAGTAGCTAGTTACAAACTCGACTTTTTGATCCACCATAAAGACGAGTCGTTAGAGTACGTCGAAGTAAAGGGATACCCGACCGATACATGGCGTCTCAAGTGGAAGCTGGCTAAAGATTGGTTAAAGTCTCAGCCGGCAGGTACAAAACTAACATTAGTAGACTCAAACTTAGGAGTCAAAGAGAGTCATAAAGCATAGCTTGACAATCATATAAATAATGTGCTTTAATTACTGTATCAGACGAAGGATCACTATACCAAGTTTTCGTTTGTCTGAACACAAACTCTCTAAGATTCCCGGCGGTAAAACGCCGCCGGGTTTGATCTTGAAAGGACGCTATGAGCGGTAAACAGGCAAAGCTAAAAAGAAAACAGGAAAAGAAGGCTACCGAGATGTCGGTACGTGAAGTTATAGCCGGAATTATCCAAACCACAAGAAACTTTCAGGCAGGCAAAGTCGATGCCGACACTTTCAATCAAGCAATGAACGGCGCAGAGATCTATCTACTTAGTAGAGAGGTTGAGGTCGCAATTACCAAGATGACCGACGTAGTGGATGCCTTACAAAAGCGCCACGACAACGACATCGATCTACACCGTAGAGAGGCCACCAGAGAGGTAATATCAATACTAACAGCAGAGATCTTGAAAGCATCCAAGATCAATTAAGGAGACAAAACTATGGGAGTCAAACGATTTTTAGTAGGTATCGATAGCTTTAAGCACATCTTTACTCAAGGGTATAGCTACAAAGTTATTAAGGACGGGATACCAGAAAACAGCAGGGTAGTAGCTACCACCTTCGACCCTATGACTAACTCAATGGTCATGTTCGTTGAGCATGAGTCATTTGAGCCGGTAGAACATGGCACAATGCCCCCAGCATTGCCAGCCGTAACTATAAAGTATGATTCTCCAGATCCAGAAGATGCTAAATAAACTAAGGGTATGGATCTACTGGCAAGTTACTTTCTTACGTGATAAGTCGTGGATGCCAGACCCATTAGTAGAGTTTTTAGATTGGATCAGAGACATATTACTTGAGTATTGAAAGGAGTCTATGAAAAAAGCAATCATTTTTATTTTCTTGATTATGTTTTTTCCGATCGGTATTCCTCTATGGATTATCTGGCGACTGTTTAAAAAACTGTAATCAATTTGCGACCGACATCAATGTCGGCCACAACTAAAAATTATTAAGAACACAAAAAAGGGAAACAACAAAATGACAAACCCATTAGTCAATCAAGAGACAGCTCAAATCGTAATAGAGCGACCGGCCATTGATGTAAAAGGTTATGCAATTCGTCAGATCGGCCAAGTAGAACAATTAAAGCAAGACCTCAAGTTAAAGCGTGAAATGTTGCGAGATACTCTCGAAAACGACGCCGACTACTCAGAGGCACAGGCTAAGGTCAAAGAAGCTCAGCGAGATCTCAAAGTAGCTAAGGCAATGGCGAGAGCCAGAAACAAACAGATCTTAGAGCTTGAGATCGATATTAAAGAGTTGAACGCAGAGAAAAAAGAAACTCAACTCGGTTTATTCGCCACCCTCGACGTCTACCAAACCAACACCCACAATAACGTAATAGATATGCCAGACGGCACAGAGTTAGAGCTTAAAAAGCATTACAAACTCAAGAGGAGATAAACCTATGTCATTCAAAGTTTTTAATCGAATAGTAACCAGACAAACAGCCAACAACCTAATCGTCCAAGACATGATTAACAGTTGTGTAAACGGTGGTGATGAGGAGTTTATTTTTACTACTCTCATGGCCGGATCAGTTGGCGTCAGCGAGTGGGATTCTGAGGGAGTCCAGCAAACACTCGACACTCTCATTGAGAGTAACTTTACAGAGGAGCAATTAAAGGTAGCCGGGCTATGAATCAAGAAATCGACGACAGACTAAGATCACTAGCTAACATGGCTAAAAACGGTCTAGGGTTTGAAAAAGAGAACGCCGAGCGACTACTGCGTAAGATCTGCGAAAAGCGTAACTTAGACTACGACACCATCCTAGAAGGCCTACTCATTCGCCGATTTAACTACGAGTTAGACGGTAGAATCAGTAAGCGCTTAGCGGTGCAGGTATTGGCCGCTTACGCAATGCTCGAAGGTGAGCAAGAGTACTACACCAACAAATACTACATCGGTGTCGAGACTACTTATAGCAAGTGGCAAAGTTTCTTAGTTGCAATCGAAGAAGTCCGACGCAAGTATAATAAACAGCGCCAAGAGATGCTCGATCGTCAAAAGCGAGAGCGCAATCTATTTTTTAGAGCCTTCCTACAACGTCACAAACTATTTTATCCATACCCTACTGACGGGTCAGGTGGTAAGAGCAAGCGACTAACTCGAGACGAATTGATCGCCCTCTACAAGCTAGCCGATGAAATGGGCGACGATCTTCAAGTACACAAACAAATAAGGAGTAAAAATTAGCTATGATAAAAACCGAATTGTGGAAACAATATAAAGATTGGGTAGATGCCGAGAATAAGAGAATCAAGGCCAGAAACAAGAAGCGAGTCAAAGACTATAATCGTGGAATTGTACAGAGACAGGAGTTAGCAAAACTACGAGAACAACGACTCGACTTAGAGTGGAGCATGAAACCATTTTTAACAAAACTGATCTATGGTTTTAGTAGGCCTCGACCATTTATTACTTATGATCTCAGACCGCCAGTTTTTCAAGAAGAACCGATCGAGACGTCAGTAGTCGGTTATTATAATTGGGTTTGTGAGAGAGGAGAGTTTGAAAATGCCAGTAATTAAAGTACAAGACTCAGACGGCAAAGAACACACTCTCATCGGTAACGGTGTTTTTGGTATCAGTATTGCCGGCGGTATGTACGTTGCCAAGATAGTAGCTAGAGAAAACAAACATCTCAAGCCATTAGTTAAAGCGATCTTAGTTTACCTAGCATCAAATTATAAAGAAGAAACTCGGGAAGCAATCGCCGAGATCGAAAAGGACAGCGTTAAAAATGCCTAGAGAAATTGACATACTCGACGATATAGAGAGCGCAATGTTAAGCGATCAAAACATTACTACTCGAGCCATGACTAACGAGGAAAAGGCTATACTAGGAATTAAGGGCATTGTTTCGCTAGGCCATACTCCGGTTTTAGTTTGTCAAAATGGGTATCGTCGTCCTAAGTGGTTGATCGATCTCTGTAACGAGTTCGGTGTAGAAATCATGCGTACTAAGTATATGAAAAACAAGTCTGATATGTGGCTTATGGATAAAACAAAAGCCTCTTTTTATCAAGACATGGGGATCAAAGCCTATGAGTACCTATAAACGAAAAACCAAACACCCGGTTACTGGCAAGTGGGAGATTGCCACTTGGCACGATGACTACTTCGGTCATTACCTCTACGGCGTAGAGTTTTCAGACGGTAGGATATTCGACCCTAGAGAGTATCAGTTAGAAACAATGATCGAAGGCCAAGACGACCCAGATCTCAATTTAATACCTTGTGTTTGGTGTGGTAAAACCTACGATCAACACGCCGACGAACATCCTAACGGTGCAGTACCTAGAGTACCTTGTTTAATGCTCAAGGCTAACTTTGTCTCGAGTAAACGAAAACAAAAAGTCAATCGTACTGATGTGCAAAATATAGTCGATTCAGTAAACATGACTCTAAAGGACTACGGTATCAGATTCGAGTTTAACGAGAGAGAAGATCTACAATGTACTCACGACGGAGTACCGGCCATGATTAACAAAGAGCGTAAGCGAGCGCTAGAAACGGCCAAAAGCTACATTATCAATAAAAAAGTAGGATCTCCGGGCTTCACAGTAATAACCGAAGCTATGTATATCGCCATACTCGAGGGAAGGTTAGAGGATGAGAATACTTAATCTTTACGCTGGTATTGGTGGCAATCGTAAACTCTGGGGAGAGGATCACGAAGTTGTAGCAGTTGAACACGACGAGAATATCGCAAAAGCATATCAAGATAATTTTATTAACGATCAAGTAGTGGTAGGCGATGCTCACCAATTCCTACTAGATCATTTTAACGAGTTTGATTTTATATGGGCGAGTCCACCATGTCAGAGTCACTCTAATTTTAGACAAAACATCAACGTAAGGTTTAGAGGTACTAAGCCAGTCTATCCGGACATGAAACTCTATCAAGAGATCATTTTCTTAAAACATAACTTTAACGGTCTATGGGTGGTTGAGAACGTCAAACCATACTACAAACCATTGATTGAGCCTAACGCTTTTATTAAGCGTCATAACTTTTGGTCTAATTTTGAGATACCACCACTCGAGGTAAAGTTTAAAAATCATCGAGACTTATTCAAAATATCAGAGTTAGAACAGTTACACGGTCTTAAAATTGCGAGCTATAAAGAAATTAAAAATAAGCGTCAGGTACTAAGAAACTGCGTATATCCTGATATTGGCCGTTGGGTATTCGACGCAATGCTGAAAGGAAGCCATGAGCAAAAAATTAACTAAACTAACAATCGAGCAATACGTCTCTATCAGTAAAGGTCTAAGCGTATTTAATTTTGTAATGTTTTTAGTAGGAGCTATTGGGGTTTGGCTGACTACTCATAACTGGTTAGCGTTACTATTTACTTGGATCGCATCGGTGAGCGTTCGCCTACCCTACAATTATCTAAGGGGTTATGACGGTAAACAAAAAAAAGACAGTTAAACTAAACGAGGCCGAGCAACGCTTGGCCGTTTTTTTAGCAAAGCGAATAACGAGCAACAATAGAAATAAAGGTGCTAAGAATACACCCTATGCCGGTCGCTCACAGTTAGACATAGATACGGACGGCTTCGGCGCAGAGATAGCATTTTGTAAGTTGTTTAATTACTATCCCGATCTCAGTATAGCGGTTAGGGTCGGAAGCCCCGACGTGGTAACGAGGGGTAAAAAGACAATCGACGTCAAGAATACAGAGGTATTACACCCTCAACTATTCGTTAAAAAGTCGAAAATGGGGCAATCTAAAGCGACCGATTTTTACGCCTTCATGGTTGGAAAGTTCCCTACGTACAATTACATAGGTTTTGTGACTCATGCACAGGTTTTAAAGTGTGAAGATAAAACATTCTACGGTAACGAGTCCACAGTCAAAGCAATACCGGTCGATCTCATTCAATCTAACTACGATAGATCTTTCGACGTTTTCTAAACAATTACCACGTGAAAACTAACTATAGGTAACGTAATCCCTATACCCACTACTTAGCAGTTAGTGGTTTCTTTTGCTATACTGATTATCAAACAACGATATTTTTATAGGGTATTAACAGTGTGAAAAAAATACGACCACAAAACCGCCACCTCAAGAAATGGAAAAAAGGCCAATCGGGTAATGCTAAAGGTGCGCCGACATACGGTGAGACTTTTGAGATGCTTTACAAACGACACCTTAACAAAGATGTCTCTAAGTACATCGATGAGAACCCGATCAAAGAGGGAGTCAGTTTAAAAGAGGCAATCGTTATCAATGACTTAATCAAAGCGCTAGCCGGCAGTAATACAGCAATCGAGCGAGTTATGGATCGTACCGAAGGTAAAGCCATCCAGAGAATTATTAACGAGGACGGCACACTTGATCGAATCAAACGAGAGTCAGGCGGTGATCCAGCTAAAGCTAAAGCGATGTTGCGTAAAGAGTTTGAGGAGCGAGGATTATTCGACACTCAAATTACTTTTGCAGAAGATGTCGAAGGTTTAGACTATAATGATTCAGACGATGAAAACTCAGACAAAGAACCTACAACCACTAACGACGAGACATCTTGAGGTACTTAATCCCGGGTGGTGGTCTACTGAGAATATAACTTTATTCAATCAACCATTTACCCTAGATAAGTACCCTTTTATGGTCGAGCTTTACAACATGGCTCATCATCCGGATATCGTGGTTAAAAAAGCGGCGCAGTTAGCATTTACTACTTACGGCATCAATACTACTCTCTGGTTTATCAAGAATCCCCTACTAATCGGTAACGCTATCTACATTTTTCCTACTGAGGGTCAGGTCTACGATTTTACTAACGCTCGTCTCAATCCAATCATCGAAGATAGTCCGGCGTTTAGTAATAGCGATCAAGCTAAAGTCGATAACATGGGTCTAAAGCGTTTCGGCAATGGCAAAGTGATTTATTTTCGTGGTGCAAAGTCAGATACTAAACTTGTCGAAATGCCGGCCAACTGGCAAGTACTCGACGAAGTCGATAAGTACGACAATCCCGATATCGTCTCATTGGTTAAAGAACGTGCTAGCGGTTTCTCTCAAAAGTATTTTAAATACCTGAGTAACCCTACTTTTCCGGACATTGGTATTGATGCTCTCTACAATGATTCAACGATGGCCGAATACTATCTCAAGTGTGATGCTTGCGGTAAAGAGCAGTCTCTACATTGGGATAAAAACATCGATATCAACGACCCAGAGCGAGGGGTCTTTTGTAAGTACTGCGGTGCGCCTATGGATCGCTTAGCTCGTGGCCGTTGGATTCACCACAAAAAGTCAAAGCGTTTAGGCTACACACTCAATCAGCTCTACAGTCCTACGGTTACACCTCAAGAGATGATCGAAGCGTTTAAGAGATGCCGAGGTGAGTACGATATGCAGGTTTTCTACAATATGAAACTTGGCCTAGCTTACACACCAAAAGGCGGAAAACTTACCGACGACGATCTCAATAAAGCAACCCAAAAAGACAGAGAGCGAGGCGAATACTCCGGTACTCTATTCGGTGGTGTTGATGTCGGTAGTTTCTTGGATTGGGTAATCATTGATAAAGACGGTAAGGTGATCGATTGGGGTAGGGCTAAAGATCCGGCCGAAGTAATTAGGAAGTTTAAAGAGTATGGCGTTTTCTCTTTTGTGATCGATGCACTACCAGAGACACGTATGTCAATCGAGATATGTACAGCGTTGCCGGCCAGAGGGTCAATTTGTTACTTTACTGAAAAGGATAACGAGCAAGAATCAGACGACGGCGAGTACAACATCCTTAACCGCAATCGCTCACTATGGATCGATAGAGCCTTCCACTCAATTAGGATCGCAGAGATAACTTTCCCACGTGAAATAATACAAGACACTCATTTTAGAGAACACATGAAAAACTTAATCCGTGTGGTCAAAGAGGCAAAAGACGACAAAGATAAAACAATTACTTTCGTGAGAAATGGCAAACCAGACCACTTAATGCTAGCGTTAGTTTACGCCTTTATAGCTAAAGAGCGCTTTACAGACGTTGGTGTCGATTGGGTCTAGTTTATGCTATTATTTAACTATGTGGAAGTTTTTAGAGCCATTTTTTCAAAAAGATACTACCATCGATTTTAACAATCCGGCACTTTGGAATCAGTTAAAGTCAGCACCAACTCGCAAAAAAGTAGAGTTTCTCGAGGCTTACGCCGGTTGGATGTACATAGCCTCTGATCGTATCGCTAAGGCTTTTAGTAAGATCGATCTCGAGTTAAAGATGCGTAGCTCTAAGGGCGACATCATCGAAGATCTAACACACTCAGGATCGCCAGAGATCGGAGTACTCCGCAACCCTAACAACTCAATGACCTACAGGCAATTACTTAAAACGATTGCTATTTTCTTGAAGGTCGCTGGTACTGCCCCTATCTTTATTATCAAAGACAGATCGGGCTACCCTATTGGCTTATTGCCACTTATGCCTCACAGAGTCAGAGCAATTAAACAGCAAGACCCACTCGAGCCAATCATGGGTTACACTTTCAGAGACGACAACGGTAAAGATATCCCTCTCGATCTTGACGAGGTTATTTATCTAAGAGACATCGACCCGGTAGATCCTATCGCTAGTGGTTACGCCTCAGCTTATGCGGTAGCTAAAGACATTGAGATTAGTGAGTTTAGTAAAGACTTTAATAAAGACTTTTTCTACAACGGCGCTATCCTATCCGGTGTTTTGAGTACTGACAAAAACTTAACCCCTGAGCAATACAATAAACTACGTAACGATTGGGATACTAAGCACTTAGGTAAGGGCAATCAAAATAAAACAGCGATCCTCTATGGTGGTTTGAAGTTTAGCCAGATGGCAAGCTCTCATAATGATATGGGCTTCCCAGAGTTAGACAAAGGCACTCGTGACGCTATCTTGGCCGGCTTCGGTGTACCTAAACATATCGTCGGTATCGTCGAAGATGTGAACAGAGCAAACGCAGAGGCTAGCGAGTACGTGTTTGCTAAATATACCGTTGATCCGATGCAACAAGACTTCGTCGATGCGATCAACAAGTACTTACTCCCACAATTCAAAAATCAACGCAATCTAGTATTTATGTACAGAGAACAGATCCCAGCCGATGAAGCGGCTAGGGTCGATAGACTTACTAGATATGTAGGTGGCGGTATTATGACTCCAAACGAAGCCAGAGGAGAGTTAGACCTACCAGATCTACAAAACGGAGATCAAACCTATCTACCTATGGGCTTTATGCCTAACGACACAGTCAAAGCTAAGAGCGCTACCAGAGCCACGATCAAAGTTTCCGGTACTAAGGAAAAGTCAGACGACGAAAAAAAAAAGAAGCTAACCAAGCAACAAAAAAACGAGAACGATTCCTCACCTACCTTGACAATCAAACTCTAGTCTATACCTCAGACTTTGAAAATTACTTTAATCAACAAGCTAGTCTAGTGGCTAGTAAACTCTCTAACATTCCAACGAGCAAAGGCCTTGAGGACGATCTTTACAATGCCATTTTTGGCGATAGTGATTGGGAAGAACAGGTCAAAAAACTTGAGACTCTTGTTAGTGTTTCAGTTCCTAACTTCTTTAACGCTGGCAAGAATGAGGCAGAGACTACTCTACAAATGGGTATCGATCTCGACCTACTCAACCCTAAAATAAGAACAGTACTAGATAAGTACACCGCCTCAGAAGTAACTCAGATTGACGAAACTACAAGATCAACGATTAAAAGAATAATCGATCAGGCAGTAGAAAATGGTAAGGGTGTACCGGAAACTGCTAGAGAGATTAACGATCAATTTACTATGTTTGGCAAAGTTCGATCTAAACTGATAGCTCACAACGAAATTGCTCAGGTTTACTCACAGGCCGAAATGATGAGCTACAGGGAGTCGGGAGTAGTAAAGGGTAAAAAGTGGTGGACTGCGAATGATGATAAAGTTTCGCAAGGGTGCTATGATAATCAACAGCAGGGTGTAATTCCATTAGGTAAGAGCTTCCAGAGCGGCCATGATGCACCACCAAGACACCCTCGTTGTAGGTGCGTAGTTATACCGGAAGTTGCGTAACAAATAAAAAAGATGATATATTGTTAGTATGCCACAAGTAATCAAGATCCGATCTATTGAACCAATCCTCAAGATTATTGAATCTCGACCAGAGTTAAAAGACCTCAGCGATAAAGAGGTTATCTTATTTCGTGGCATTATCCCAGATGAGGCACAGGTAGAAAAAGCTATTGACGTTGAGAATCGTCAAATTACCGCCGTAGTCTCTACCCCTGAAATGGATAGTCACGGCGATACAATCAATCCTAAGGGTTTTGATTGGGGTCGTTACGACAAGAATCCTGTTTTATTGCATCAACACAAATCACACGAGGACTCTATCGGTACTTGTATCCGACATTGGCTCGATGAGAAAAACTTTACTATGGCTACCTTTGAGTTTGCAGAGGGTGGTCAAGCAGAGGAAACTTTCCAAAAATACGTCAAGAAACATCAACGAGCTTTTAGTATCGGTTTCCGTGTTAAAAAATGGGGTACTGCTATTACTGAAAACGATCCTAACGGTTACGTCTTTGACGAAATCGAGATCTACGAAATCAGCGCAGTTACATTGCCAGCTAACGAGGACGCCTTAACAGCTAACACTTTTAAGAGTCTATACAAATCGTTAGACGCCGACGAAGCTAAAAGCCTAGATCTCCCAGAAGATGCAATCGGTTTACTCAAACATATTGCACAAGGCCTTGACAAATTAAATAAAGCTCTTGATAATAAAAAGTTAGATAAGTCTCAATCTGGTACTAAGTCCGACGAGGACGGTACAACAGAGAAGCAAGCAGAGGACAGCTCCAAGTCCACCCAGCAGTCACTACGCATCATCGCTAAGACTGCCGGCCTTGCGCTCAGAGATCTAAAGGGTGATACCAAGATCTCGATTAAGACTGATAAAGCCGAATAAAGTAGGCAATCAGTAGTAATAAAATAGCGCAAGGAGAAACCACCATGCCACAAGAAATCACTCTCGACGACTTGAAAGCCGTCGTTTCCGATGCCGCAAGTGAAGCGGCCAGAAAAGCAGTAGCCGAACAGCTCGACAAAGAAGTCGAACACGCTAAGGCTAAAGCTAAAGATGTCGTGCCAACCAACGCTAAGGCCGAAGTCTCAGAAGTATTAAAAGGCGTTGAAAGAGAAACAGCCTTCTTTAAGGCTCTCGTTCTTGGCGATCACGCTACCATCGAGGCTAAAGCTCTCTCTGAGGGTACAGACGCCAACGGTGGCTATCTCGTTCCTACCGAGTTTGAAGCTCGTGTCATGGAAAAGAGAGAAAACGTCAATGACCTTCGTAAGTACTGTACCGTCTTACCTACTGTCTCCGGACAAGGTGAAATGCCTAAAGAGGGCGACGGCGTAACCATCGAAAGACCAGGCGAAAATACCACTCCAACCGGTAGCTCTCCAACTTTCGGTCAAGTGACTTACAACGTGCATAAAGCTATTGCCTATACAGAAATGTCTAGGGAATTGCTAGAAGATGCCGGCGTTGGGGTCTTAGAGTTCCTCTCTAAATTATTCGCTAAAGGTTTCCGCAAAGACGATGAAACTATGATTATCGGTGGCTCTGGTTTTGGTCAGCCTTCCGGTTTGCGATCTGCCGGTATTACTGGTATCGCAATGGCTGGCGTTAACCTTGTCTACGATGACGTAGTCAATTTGTACTACAGTCTCGAAAGAGATCGTCGTATGAATGGTATCTTTATTACCTCTAACGCAGTAATGCGCTTATTGGCTAAATTAAAAGATGCTGACAGTCAGCCAATCCTCTATATGCCTAAGACTGAGGGCGGAGTTAGTTTACTCTTTGGTCGTCCAATCATCGAGTCTACTTCAATCCCTGAAAACTTGGGCGCTGGTACTGACTCATCCGAGTTATGGTTCACAGACTTGGCCGGTTACATGATCGCTGAGAAATCAGGCATGATCGTCGAAACCTCTAACGTCGCTGGTGATACCTTCAAGAAACATCAAACTGCTATGAAAGCAGTTAAACGATGGGACGGTAAACTCGCTCAGACCGAGGCCGCTCAATTCTTGACTCTGGTAAAATAGTCAATAGTTAGTAAAAAATAAGGGGGGCGGTAGAAACCTATCGCCCCCTGTAACAGACGAAAGGACACATTAACAATGTCAAACAATAAAGACCAAAAGCCACAAGATCCTAAGGCTAGCGCTAAAACCGTTAAGCAGATGGCTAAATTGATCGCCGTTAGATTCGTTAAACCTCACGCTCCCTACATCGTAGGTGATGTTGCAGGTTTCAACACTAAAGAGGCTAAAAAATTAGTTGATGCTGGAATTGCAAAAGCTATTAAATAAGTTTTTTTAACTTGAAATCGAAAGGCCACTCTAACCGGGTGGCCTTTTTTTATGTTATTATTAACCTATGTCACTTATAGCTCATACCGATATCTCGGCCTACAACGGTAAAACCTACGAGACGGCTCAACAAACAGAGCTAACTCGCTTATGTGGTGCAGTAGAGAAAATGTTTGAGAGAATGACTAACGGTCGTCGATTCTCAGACAATGCTAATACTGAGTTCACCGAAGAAATGGAGATCGAAGGTAAAGACACTATCGATCTGCCAATTAGACCTACATCAATCACAAGCGTATCTTACTTGAGTGACTTTGGTAGCGAAGCCTACACAGTCATTGATTCTGCCGACTATATGCTCAGAGGTGTACTTATCAAGTTTGCCTACGCATTGCATGGTTACTATAAAGTAGTTTTCAAAGGTGAGACTATACCGGCTGACGTTAAGCAAGCCTTAATCGAGTGGGTGTTATTGCTCTACGGTGCTAGAAATACCGACGGTAAACAAACTAGCTCAGAGGCTAGAGGCACATCGCAAAACAACTACATGATTAAAGAAAACTTGCCGGTCAATATCCAGCAGGTTATCGAGGCTCAAACGATCTACTATGTATAGCACTCAACTAAAAGTTTACCGACGAGTCCGTGATGATGCGGCCAGAGAAGATAAGATCGAGGCAACTCACACTTATATTATTGAGGGTTACATCGAGCCGGCCGGAATGTCATCGATTGCCCCTTTTGACGCAAGTATTGGCGCTCCCTTTAACGTGTACTTTCAAGATGCTAGAGATATGGATATCAGAGACGGCTACAAGATTGAGAACGCCAGCGATCCAACAGACTATTACATCATTACTAGCATTATTGAAAAGCATCAGCTCGGCGGATCTTTTAGCTATCAGCTTGCGGTCTACAAACCAAAACCTGATACTATAAAGGTATGAGCATCAATATAATTCCCCCAGACTGGAGTAAAGTAGCTCGTCAAATGCAGAAGCTAAGCACGGCTCAGGAAAAGGCCGCTATTAAAGTTTTAACTAAAGCGGTGATTAAAATATCTGGTGAGGGTACTCAAATAGCCCCGGTTAAGTCCGGTACTCTACGTCGATCGATCACTCAGTATGCTAGGTCTGACGGTAAGCCAACCGGTAGCGGTGGCAATGTAACAGCTAAGGTCGGGTCTAAAGTTCACTACGCAAAATATCAAGAAATGGGTACTAGGTACATTAAGCCTAAGAGGTTCTTACTTACTGCTATTGAGCGAAATCGTAAGTATATCACCGATTCATTTAGACAAGCGATGCGTGATATACTGAACAGTATATGACCGACTTCATTACTGACATCAGGACATCGCTAACAGCAATCCTCACTACTCTAAAAAACGACAGTAACAAAGCACTTAAAAACGTCGTTGATTCAATCGAGCCTAACGAAGTATCACCAAAACCGGCGGCCGGTATCGAGCATAACGGTTTTGATAATGGCATTTACAGTACTGCGGCCAATAGACGAGTATTACACTTTGTTATTCGTACTTTTGTAGCCGGCGGTGATAATGCACAAGCGGCCAACGACTCAGATGTTGTCATTCAAGAAATCGTAAACGCCATTGACTCAGATCCTACTCTGGGCGGTACAGTACTCAGTACTGTTTGTGTCAAATCAGGTAGAGACTCAGACTTAACCACCGAGGATATGAGAGTTGATTTTATAGAGGTGGATGTAGAGATTATCGCTAACCGCTAATTTATGGTATATTGATAGTATGGCAAAAAATAACTCTAATAAGTTACCAAAAATCGAAAAGCCTAAACTTGAGGGAAACTCCCACAAGTATAAGTACATCGGCACTATGCCGGTGAATGTATCAATCTTAGGGAGAGTAGTTAAGCCCGGTGAAACTTTCGATACCGACGCTACCATTGACAACCCTCTCTTTGAATACGTAAAATAAGGATATATGTCAAGCTCACTCTTAGATCACGTCATCATCGGTAAAGAATCAACCTACAACACCGCAGTTGTGCCATCGATTCAATTACCTATTGCTCGTGAAGGTGGTATCTCTACCGATCCATCAGCAGAAGCTAAGAGCGAATTAAGATCTACCCAAGCTCAAACTAACGTAATCCTACAAGGTGTTAGAAAACATGAGGGTAGCTACAAATTAGACCTTTTCCACGAATTAGCCGGTTATGTATTCTTGTCAGCACTTGGAGACGTTACTAGCGCTCTAAAAGGCGGAGAGTCAGCAGTTTACGAGCATGACTTCGCAGAAGCATTAACCAAACAAAGTTACACCATTGAGCAGAAGTTCGGATCACTTACTCGCCGATTCTCTGGTGCAGTTTTCAACGTCTTTAAACTTATCGCAGAAGCAGGTCAAGCCGCTATCTCTCTCGAGACTGAGGTAATGGCCGCCGGTAATGTAACCTCATCACCCGTCACCCCGGTTGCTCCTACATCTGGTCGCTTCGTATTCGATAACTTATCAATCCAAATTGCTAGCGCAGTCTTTGACCAAATCACTAAGATTGAGCTAGAGCATAACTCAGGATTAGCTTTGATCCCTACTTTAAACGGTAGTAAAGAGGCTGATACCTTAGTGAACAATGGCTCAACCGTCAAGATCAACATTGAGGCCATTTTAGACGCAACAGTAGCCGCTAAGTACCAAGAAATGTTAAACAACACAACTCAAAGAATCGACTTAGATGTCGTAGGCTCTGAGACTATCGGTACTGGAAGTAACCCAGCTTTAAATATCGGACTACCTAACTGTAAGATTATCACCGGCGAATTAGCTCAAGTCGGCGAAGGTGCGGCTTTATTGCCTATCACTCTCGAATCTTTCAGCGAAACAGGCAGTCACTATGACGAGTTTAAACTGACTAACCAAACAAGCAGTTACTAAGATTAGTAGTTAAAAACAAAATAGACAAAAGGACACAATGGCTAAAGTTTTCAACATCGGCAAATATGAGATACACGTTAGAGAAAAATTAACGTGGCGTGTTTATCGTGAGGCAGATCGCAGACAATTACAAGAGTTCGGTAAGATTGGTGCGAGTCTCGAAGATAAAGAATTAAAGGCGGCCAGCTTAGAGTTTGGCGCTGATATTATGACTAAGGTTGAGGACTACTTCGTGCCTTTGATGATTCAAAAGATCGTTAGCGGTGACTCAGTAGTTGAGAATCAAGACGAAATTAACTCTATCATCGATGAGCTAGACGCCGATCAATTTGAGCCTATCTTTAACTATTGTGTCAAAGTTTACAATGACACAAGAGAGAAGATGCAATCCGGAAAAAAAAAGAAGTAGATCTCTTTAAGTTTTTCCGTTACGAAAGTTACCCCCTTCCGCAAGAGTTCGAGCAAGTACACCTTTGCCGTATTTTTAATTGTTTCCCTGACGAGTTGGATAAACTACCGGCTGAGTTTGTCAATCTAACCATGCTATACTTAAAACAGAGAGAGGTAGCCGACAAGGTAAAAACTACCCCCCCACCTAAAAAATGAACACAGAAGTATTGCAATACATCATCAAGGCAAAAGACGAAGCCAGCAAAGGCTTTGAGAAGGTGCAGAAATCAGCAGAGAACGCCGGTCTAAGTATGAAAACTATCGGAGTGGCCGCCGGTGTAGCAGTCGCAGGTTTTGCGGCCGCAACTGCCGCTAGTGTTAAGTTTTCAGAGGAGGCAGGTAGATTAACCGACGTACAAAATACTTTTACTAAGTTATCAGAGAACGCCGGCAAATCATCTCAGTACTTTTTAGATCAGTTCCAAAACATGACCGACAAGACAGTCTCAAACGCTGATCTTATGAAACAATCGGTTAAAGCCTCAATGCTTGGTATCCCTATCGACAAGATGGGGTCACTTATGGAAATTGCTAGGACTCAGGCCGTCGCAATGGGTGAGGACGTGGGCTATATGCTTGACTCTATCGTTACTGGTGTGGGTCGTGCATCTCCGCTTATTTTGGATAACTTAGGTATCACTTTAAAGATGGGCGAGGTCTACGAGAACGCCGCTAAAGCCCTCGGTAAAACTTCCGAGGAATTAACAGACACAGAGCGTAAGACTGCCCTACTCAATGCCGTTACTGAATGGGGCGCACAAAAGCAGGAAGAAATGGGCGGTAAGATTGAATCGTCAGCCGCTAAAGCAATGCAGTTTAAAGCACGTCTCGAGAATCTAAAGAACGACGGACTACAAAAACTACAACCTGTTTTCGATGCAGTTATCACAATCGCAGAGAGAGCGCTAGACGTGTTCGATAGATTGGGCGGTTTAATTGGCAACTTTGCTAGTAAGGTACAAAGCGCCGAGTCTCCACTATCGGCAGTCAATGAATCACTTACCGGTGTATTCGGATCAATGGATACTCTAAAGGGTTATCTCGAAATCATTAGCGGTCAATGGGGCGCTTTTAAAGAGAGAATCGACGACGTAAGTATTACGTTCTACAACTTCAATGACATCATCGCTCAGATACAACAGGGCTTCGATAATATGTTTGCTAATAGCGACAGCCTAAATAATTGGGGTGATCTATGGGGCAGACTAGCAGGTTTATTGACTGGTGTATCAGATATATTTTTCAGACTACTATCGCCAGCAATCAACAACTTTAAAACAGCTCTCGAAGATTCAAAGCCTATGATCGATGAGTTACTACAAACACTCGGCCCGATTATGGTTGATACTTTGCAGATCTTAGCCGGTTTACTGGCCGGAGTAATCACCTTAGTACTAGGCTTACTCTCAGCAATAATGACCGCATTTAGTGAGGCACTCCCCTACATCATTCAAACCTTTACCGGTATGGCTCAGTTTATACAGGGCATTATGGGTATTATCGTCGGTATCTTTACCGGTGATTGGAAAAAAGTCTGGGAGTCCACAAAGACAGCCGCCGAGGGTATCTGGAATGTAATAAGTGGAATGATCCAAACAGTACTCAACGCTATTAAAGGTTTCGTCAAAGGTATAATCGACTTCTTTAAAAACCTCTGGGATGTGTTGGTCGGTCACTCTATTATCCCTGATATGGTCGAGGCTATTATCAAGTGGATTCAAAAGATGGTCGATGACGTACTCGATAAAATCAGAGGGTGGGTTAGTTCGATCGCAGATCTTGGTAATCAACTCTACGACAAACTCACAAGTCCATTTAAAAGAGCTTGGGAAACTATTAAGGATATTGCCGACAAAGTTCGCTCTACCATTGCCGAAGCCTTCGACATGGATAAGAGAAACTCACCGTCAATTAACGACCGCCTAGATATGCTCAAAACCGGCGTACAAACAACTCTTGATAGTATCGTAGTACCTAAATACTCGTCTGATATCTCAAGAGCATTGTCGCCAACCAACCAAACAAGTAACGAGACTACTAATAACGTGACTTTCCAAAACACGATCAATAATGATCTTGACCTAGCAGTAGTCGATCAACAGTTAGCAATATCACTAAGCAGAAGGGGAATGTACTAAAATGCAAAGCGCAAAAATAGCCGGTTCATCTTTTCTCACTAGCTGGTGCGCCCCTACTAAAATCACTAAGGGGTACGCCCCATCTATCGATCACGATGTCTTTTCAACAGGTAATAAGGACGGTGTATCTCTTGGCACTCCCTACTACTCAAACATCTCACTTATTATCGAGATCTTGGTTAAAGGCAATACTTTGGCCGAAGTAGCTACCAATAGAGATAACTTGATTAAATTGTTTAGGTTGCCACTTAATCGATCACAGAAAACTAAAGAGTTGGAGTTCGTAACAGACGCCGGCAAAACTAAGAAACTTGACGTCGTAACTACCTCTATTACCTCAAGTGATGAAGGCGATCGCAAGGGCTACACCTACGTAACAATCGGATTGCAAGGTAAAACTCCCTACTGGAAGGGTGAGGATAAAGTTAAAAGTGTTTACATCTCAACCGGTGGCGGTTTCTCTTTGCCTTTTGGTGTGCCTGTAGATATTAGTGTGGGCGCTGGCGCTCAGTCTGTAGAGTTCGTCAATCTTGGTAATACTGAGATGAAACCAACAATCAGAGTCTACGGCGATATGTCTAGTTTCGGTTTAGTAAACGATACTCTAGGTTTGACTTTATCGTGTAGTGAGTCTCTCGGAGTTGGTGACTACATCGACTTTGACTTTGAGAATGAGACAGCCGTTAAAAACGGAATTACTAACGTATTAAGTAGCATCACCGGTGATTGGTGGAGTTTACAGCCTGGTAGTAATCAGCTAAGAATTAGCACGGTTTCTACTTCACAAGTAGCCCACGCAGACGTCACTTACTTTGATGCCTACTTAGGGCTATAAATATGGAGTACAAGTTTAGACTAAAGAATCTAGCCGGGACTGAGGTTTTCGATATCCCTCATCTCAATTTTACGCTCACCGAGGCTCTTAACCGTGGTGTGCAAGGTTCTATTACTTGCTCATACCAAGCTCTCAAAGACTACGCCGAAGCTCTGAAATCAACCTACAACGGAATGTTAAAAGGTGTCTATCGTGAGGTCGAAGTTTATCGAGAAGGCACACTACTACACACTCTAGTACTCAATAGAAAACAGAATCGCAAAAGTGGTACGGTTACTCTCTACATTAGTGACTACGTGGCAATGCTTGATACTCGTATTACCGGTAACGATGGCCTCAAGTACACAAGTGAAGATAGCGCCGTAATTGCTTGGGATGAAATCAACATCAGCCAATTAAAGACTAACGGTAGTTTCGGATTAACTCTAGGTACTCAGCCAACTACTAAAAATCGACAACGTACTCTACGATTCACTAGCCTACTTGATTTACTGGTAGGAATGTCTAACTACAAACTCAAAGACGGCTACGACTTTGAGATCACTCAAAACAAAGTACTTAATTTTTACTATCCAACTAAAGGCCAATCTAAACCTAACGTCATTTTCACTAATCGAAATACTACCGACTGGACAGTTACCGAGAGTATGGCCGGCAACATCTTTAATAAAGTAGCAGTACTTGGTAAGGGTTCAGAGGAGGACATGGTTACATCTGTTCGAGAGGACACAACCAATCAACCTAACTGGCTATTATCAGAAGCTACTCTCTCAGAAAAAGGCGTCGAAGATACCGCAGAGTTAGCCGATCGTGGCGACAAGTTCTTGGTAGATCACGACACACCAGAGGATACCAGAAGCGTAACAGTTACACACATCGACGGAGATCCTAACCTAACCGATTATTCGATGGGTGATTCGGTCGGTGTTAGAATTGAGGAAGAAGATATCGACCAAGCAATGAGAGTTATTAGTAGGACAATTAAGTCGGTAAGTTCAGCAATACAAGTTACTATCGGGTTTGAATAATGGAAGAAACAACAGAAATCATCAAAGACCTTGAGAGGCGACTAGATCAACTAGAGCGCTACGGTGCTAGTGGTGGTATATCTGTTAGTGGTACGATAGAAGATGGAGACTTACTCGAGTATGATTCTGCTACATCGGCTTGGCTACCAAAAAACCCGATGGAAGTTAGCATCTTTGGAGCAATGTAATTATGACAGTAACTAATAAAAGACTCTGTAAAGGTACACTAGCCGCAACCGAAGGCACATTGTACACAGTTCCGGCCAGCACTCAGGCAGTAGTTAAGGCTATTACCTTGTGCAATAAAACCGGCACAGATGCAACTATCACGCTTAAACTAGCCGGCACAGAGGTTTTATATCAGCACACACTAGAGGCAAACGACACAATTACTCTGCCTTTTATGGATCAAGTACTTGATGCTGGTGAGACAATAGCCGGATTAGCTGGTACAGCTTCGGCTATTACTTACTACATATCAGGTAAAGAGATCGCATAAAATGGGTAGAATTGGCAAACAACTATTATCACGAAATAAAATAACTGACCGTTTCAGAATCGGCCATCAAAACCTAGTACCGTGGTTGCTTAGTTTCGATGGTAGATGGGGCGGTTTTCTTGGTGGTCGTGCTTATCGCAGACCTATTTTAGTCGGCGTTTCAAATCAGGCAGTAGCAGACTACCAGATAGCCGTAACTTTTACAGTCGATACCGGTAAGATGAATAGCGATCTATCCGATCTCTTATTCGCCGATCCATTAGGTAACATACTCCCCCATTGGGTCGAAACAATTAGTACAACAGCCACAGTCTACGTCAAGATACCAACTACTAGCACAACCGTTAAGCAGTTGATTTATATGTACTACGGCCTTGCTAGCGCTACCAATACTAGCGACATTGACGCCGTTATGGATGTGGGACTCAGGGCGTTTATTTATGACGGCACAGGTTTTAATACCTTCTTGGGTACTACGATCGATACTAGCGTTAGCCATAATTGGGGTAGTGGTGTTGTTTCAATTAACGGAGTTGGAAATCAGACTGATACGACATCTATTTATTGGCAGGGTTGGGTTAAGCCTGACGGATTAGGCACAACTACTTTTTACTGTTCATCTGACGACGGGCAAAGACTATACGTTGGTGGCTCTTTGATTGTCGATAACTGGGTCGATCAGGGTACTACAGAGAGAAGCGCTAACGTAAACATGAACGGTATCAAGTCGATTCAATACAACTGGTACGAAAATGGGGGCGGTGCGGTAGCTATGCTTGGTTGGGATTCCGTCAATTCTGCTAAGGTTTACCCGATACCATCTACATTTTTGAGGTGTAAAAAATATGTAGCTCTAGTACCAACGGTAGAGGTATTATCAGAAGAAATCGAGAGTACTATCTGGAATCTCATGTATAAGGTCATTAGGGGAGTTTTCACAATGGCCGCCGGTTCTAACTCTTACCGATATGTTGATTTAACTAACGTCTCAGACTACACGATCGTATCAGGTGACTTTGTAGAGTTCGATCTATTTTGGGATAACTCAGGGGCAGAGATTAACCTTGATCTTATTGCTAGCGGTTGGACGCTTCGTGATAGTGGACTAACAGATCAAAACGGCAGGAGCGTACATACCTCTAGTGTAGCTCATAATGCCGATACTTTGGGTAAGTGGCACACAAGAAGAATCGCTCTAACAGGTGCGGCAATCGGTAAGGTGATTAGTCAATACTGTATTGCTTGTGAGAAGGATGAGGCCGGCACTTATACCGGTTACATTGCCAACGTGAAAATATGGCGAGGCACTTCGATTGTTAAAAATATCTACGTAGGCGGATCTATTACTGAGAGTGTCGTTTTAAATAACGGTAGCAATAGTCACACATTGACTGCTAACCTTGACAAACTCAGATAGGCAAATTGCTAAGATATCGTAAAAACTGTATACTGAGACTATGAAGCTAGAAACCGCTATCGCCAAATATAACCAACTTGTAGCCGGTGGTCATGCCGTCCTAGTTGTTAAAGATGGCAAACTTATTTTTACTTTCAATACTTACGATCAAGAAACCGGAGAGTTGAAAGAAAAAAAGACCTACGAGTACAAAGTTATCGACTTCCAAACAATGCTAGATAAAGCTAAACTTGACATAGCAAACTTAGAAGTAATCGACAAAGTAATAAAGGGAGTATAAGCCATGTCATCATATACAGTAAAAACAAACGTCACAAATCACCCAGAGGGTACTTTTTTACAACTCATCACAAACTTAGTTATTAGGGGTGGTGTCTTTAACCTAGATACTGACTTCGTACCAAGTGAGAGAGCCGCCGGCGCTAATATGTCGGTTGATGTTTCTCTTGGTTATATGTACCTAGAGAGAGATAGTTTAGCTCGTCCTGTTTGGTCAGATGCTACCGAAAACGTACCTATCAATAATAACACCTCTGGTAATCCTAGAATCACTACTCTAGTCAAACGTGTTGATCTTACTAACACGCCAGCATCAGACGGCCAAGCCGCAGACATTGTCGATATTATCGCAGTTGATGGCACTCCGGCCGCTTCACCTGTAGCACCTACTACATCAGCAATCGAAGCCGCTCTCGGTACTTCCGATCCTTACGAGATTCTTTGTGATGTCTTAGTAGCAGATCAGGCTACAGCAATTCAAGACGCACAGATCACAGATAGACGTCGATTAGTTTTAATGCGACAACCTGACCCGATCGAAACTCTTATCTATGCCGCCTCAGTAGATATTGACTTCTCTCAATCTTCTCAGTTTGTTTTAACCTTAGCCGGCAATCCAACTTTAACAGCGCCTACAAATATGCAGATCGGCGACAAGATGACTATTAGTTTCATTCAAAACGCCACAGGTGGTTATAGTCCTACTTGGTTTAGCGGTATCACTTGGGTAAGTCCTGATACTTCCCTCAACACCGATCCTAACAAGCGCAGTACCTTTGTAATTAGAAAAATTGGCACAAGCGCTTATGAGGGATACTTGGCCGGAAAAGAATACTAAACGATGTTAGTACCTAATCTTGTATTACCATTTTACGGACTCGAGGCCGACATACCGGCTAATTGGGTTCGTGAGACAAGAATGGATGACCGCAATGTTAAAGCCGGTGCGTCCTATGCTCAAGGTGGTAGTGATACTCACCAACATACAAGTAACCCTCACACTCACTCAGTCGATGCTCATGTACACGGTTTAACTTTTGGTACTGACGCTCACACCGCAGATATTCAACATCAAGACAACCCACCAGAGGATATGATCGGCGCTCACTATCACGGAGCGGTAAACTCTGGATCGATGCCGGCCGCAGTAAACGATCAAGACGCATCGCCTAACTGGTCAAGTGTAGATCATAAGCCACCATCAAAAACAGTAATCTTTATTAGATCAACAGGCTATAATCTCATCCCTCTTAACGGTATTGTTTTGAGACAAGATAAAACTAGAAGTCTCCCCTACTTTACAGCCGGTGAGGGTAAGTACCTAAGAGGAGCGCAAGCAGGTAATGACGCCGGCGATAACGTCGGAGCTACTAATCACGCTCACAGCGTAACCCATCAACACACAGCTAATCAGCACGGCCATAGTACCGTACAAACTGGCACACCCGTAGAGACTGGCGGTCGTATCGGTGGTTTTCACTTAGATAGCCCCTCAATGTCATCAATAGGCCATCGACACCAAGTAACTATTGATAACGGCGCAGATACACCAGATGCTTACACAAAAACAGACGCAGGATCTACCGACACTATTACTCTAAAATATCAAAGCCTTTTTGCCTTTTTATCAAATGTTAGTAATGCAATTCTTAAAGCTGGAGATATCGCCTTTTGGCTTGAAGCTGATCCCCTACCTATTGGGTGGGTTGATGCAGGTATAGAGACAGACTGTTATATCAAGGTTGCCAATCAATCAGATTCAGCAGTAGCTAGCGGTGGTAACTTAACCCACAATCACGCATCAATTACTCATACTCATACATCGCCGGCTCATAACCACACCGCAAGTATGGGCGGTCAGTTAAGCGGTCATGTTTGGGGTAACACTACCGGAAGCTATAACAACACAAGCACAAATACACACACCCACGCTATCACAGTCGCAACAGTAGCCGCCACAAGATCAAACGGCATAATCGACTGTAGTACCGAGAGCCACGAGCCTAAATATGTAAGAGTCAGAGTAATTAAAGCTACTAACTCAGCATTGGGCGGTGGAGCTGGTATAATGACAGCATAAAGGGGGTTTTTATGACAAGAGAAATCAAGGGCGACAAAGTTATCATTACTCACGATGACGGATCGGTTGAGGAGATTAAATTACCAAAAAAACCAAGTAAGCGTAGTTTTGATGCCGAATACGACGAGGAGTTGGTAGGAGGCCACGACTTTGAGGAGATCGAACAATGATAGATCAACGCCTCTACCCCGATGTCAAATTAAACAATACCGGCTACTCAGTTGCTACCGACGGTTGTTACTTTTGCTCTCTTTTAGATGGTTTAAACAATAAAGGCTACAATCTCTCAGTCGCTAGTTTCAATCAAACGATGATCGATCACAAAGCCTTTTATAGCAATACTGCCCTAATCTCATCCTCTTTATTACCTAAGCAACTATCAAATATCTTTACCGAAGGCCGTAACGAGTCATGGAACGACGCCAACCTCAAGAAGTATTTAGCAGACGATAGTTATATTGTGATCGGTGAGGTATCAGGTAAAGGTATCGGTGGCTCTGGTCAGCATTTTGTTAGGATCGTAAAAGCTGACTTCAATAGCGCCGGCCAAGTCACCATGACTTATATTAACGATCCGTGGGGTGGCCTAGAAAATCAAAAAGTAACTACTCGCTATAATGGTTATGGCAATATATTAAGTTTCCGAGTATTCAAAATTAACAAGGGGGTATCTATGTCAGGATCAATGTACACAATGCCTAGCGGTAAACAAGTAGACTTAAACAATTCCGCAAGCATGAAGGTAGTAGCCAACGTCTACGATGAAGTTGTAAACCTACAGCTCTATGTCAAAAAAGCCGACGTAGAATCTCAAATCAACGAAGCTAAACAGCCTTTGCAAACAGAGATCGATCGCTTAAACGGCGAGTTAGGTAAGACAAACTCAGAGCTTAGACAAGAGATTAGCAACCGTGAGGAACAAGTTAGCAAATTAAATACACGTTTGCTAAGTAAGGACGAGGAGATAAAAGACCTAGAAATCAAGCTAAATGAAGCCCGTCAAAATGTGCAAACTGTGGAAGTCGATAACCCCGACTTGGTAATCCGTGTGCATGACTTGGAAGTTAAGCTCTCAGCAGAGGAAACAGCAAGAGACGAAGCCGACAAAGCTAAGGGTCGAGCATTAAATGAGGTCGCTAGATTGACCGATTTACTCGCAGACTCCGAAGCAAAATATACTAACCTACTTAAAAAGCGAGCAACTACGCTACCGGCTACTACCGTGATATCGGCTCTTTGGTCAGCTCTTTGGGCTAGACTCAAAGGCGTAGACGTGAAGCTGGAAGGAGAGATATAACTATGGCAGAAAATATCTTTTTCCCTAATTGGAAAAAAGCACTTATTCAAGTGTGGCGAACTTTTGCGGCGGCCTTTGTTGTGATTATGACTACACAACTACAAGCCGGCGTAGACGTTACTAACTTTGAGGCATGGGCTAGATCGGCTATTGGTGCGGCATTGTTGGGTGGCGTTAGAGCCGTGTTTAAGTTTATCCGTGATACCTACTTCCCGGGTGACTACGATAACGATATCTACAAGATTCCGCTCGGATAATTTTTGTACTCGTTGTTTATTTTCAATCGCTAATTTTTTGTTAGTTGTTTTGTTATTATTGCATTATTATTGCAGTAGTATTGTTTTAGTATCACCTCTCCCCTACTCCGCCCCTATGCCCCTACTTTTACCCGAGTGAGAGAGGGGTTTTACCTCTCCCCCGGTAGGGTAGGGGAGTGGTATAAAAACCCGAAACAACACCAAATAACCAGACTAATAAACCCGAAGATATAGCAATAATAAACCCGAAACACTTTTTATCGCCTGATATATGCTTTATACTCTTAGTATGGAAGCTGAACTACTTAAAACATTCCTGCCATCTCTCGGATTCTCAGCAGTCTTTTTATACCTACTTAATAAGGTGTGGGAGTACCACAAGTCTAAGATGGCTGAAAAAGAAGCTAAGATCGAATCTAAGGATAAACAGACCGAAGCGATGAGCGAGAAAGTTTTGGTAGCCTTTAATCAAAATACTAAGATCGTCGAACAAATGAAATCGACAATCGAAAAGAACACAGAAGCTACTCGCAATCTCTCAGACGTGGTAGTAAGTACTCTAAGAAAAGGTTAAAATAAACATTATGGATATCGACTCGGTAAACGCATTAAACATGATTAACTTGCTCTTTGCGTTATCCGCCCTACCGGCCGACGTGATGATGATTCGCTATTTGAATAAAATCGATGGCGAAGCAAAAGGCAATTTACTTTTTATGTTTATTGCCATTTTTTTAGCATCACTATTTAACGCTCTGTATTACACTCTTAGATTCTTTGATTTAATTAGTCCGCATCCATTAGCGAATCAACGAAGTGTTCTTGTAAACTTTGTTTTGACTGCGCTTGCTTGGTCGTTTGTTTTCTTAGTTAAGAAACTAAACAACCGCAAAAAGTAAAATGCTATAATGGCCGTACTATGGCCGATCAAAAAAAAGATCTCCCAAACAAAAAGCTCAGCGACGATGAAATAGAGCGTCGAAAAAAAGAGGTACTCAAAAAACATAAGAACGGAATTGAGTATCGCAATACTGCGGTTAGTAGTGACGAGCTTTTAAAAACTAGGGCATGATTGGTACTGTCAAACTTTAAACCGCTCAATGCGACGAGTTTGTGACGTTGGTTCGAGTCCCACCATGTCCACAGCACACAACGCACCACGTAGGCTATTCTAGCGAGTTTGTTGTGAGCTACACGTGGCGACCGATAGCAAAGGTTTAGATCTTTGTATTTACCATCGGTCGCTTGTGTTCTATACTTGATGTTGCACCCCCTCAATCCCTTTTTTGTGTTCTTTTGTCTGAATCAAAAAATCGAGGGGGTGTTTTATTTGCTATACTTAATTAAGGTTTTCCCGACCTCATAAGCTGGTAGTAAAGGCCATAAGCAACGGGTGTGATTAACTTTACTATCGAGGCACTTAACCCTAGCCAGTCGCTTTTATGGGTTTAGCGCAGAAGTACGCCTCGCCTTTCTAAAACTTCCACTTGCAAAGTTTATGTTTTCAATGCTATTGTGTTTGTAATTGGCAAAGTGTCCGGCTTATAACCGGCATCCCTACACGGTAGTTACCAAAGTGGGATAAGTATAGTAAAATTAGCGGAGACAACCGTTTTCGCATTGGCAGAGGTTCACTTTGCCAAAAGTCTAGTTTTACTAGCCTTTGCCAAGCCGAAAGCGGTTTTTTTATGACTCAAACAGGTTTTAATAAATGGCAGGAGACGGGGCAACTACTACGCACCAAAAGATCTCCCAGCGCCAAAAAAGGCGTCTCAGAAATGACTCTAAGTGAGTTAAAAGACGCTAGTAATCGTAAGGAGTGGATAGCAGGTAAGGGGAAAAACCACCCGGAAAAGGCTATTAAAACTCACATACACGATACCTACATAATCCCACGCATTGCAGAATTAGAAGAACAAAAGCTCGAAGATGATAAGCGAGCAGAGGAGTTACAAGCAGACCTCAAACTACAAGAGGCCTTCGAGGACTCCGGCATCATGGATCGACCGGTCACGACTACCTATCAAAATGGGTATGCGTTCCGATCGTAGCACATTAAAAATCGATTATTGAGCAAGAGAGAGTGATCTTTCGTCTATCGGCAGGACGGCCGGTGCAGGAGGCCTAATTAACCTCTAGCCGGCAGAGATGGGTTCGATTCCCATAGGGTGACAAGCAGACGTAGGACGCTACGGCCTGTCTCTCTCGCTCAGTAATTGATAACTTAACCGAGTGTTAAGCAGAGAGGAGTAACCGATCTGCGCTTATATAAGTGTTTTGAACTGATCGACCATTAAGCGCCCTCTCTGCCTAGCACTCGCTAGCGACGTGGGATAAGGGGTGAGTCATGCCCACCGGGAGCGTCGTTAAATAATTTGCCGGTTACAAGAGACTCGCAAAGGGTGACGGGTGACGGAATTGTCACACGCATAAATATAGTAGCGCTACATTAAACAGACCCATAGGCTCGACACGACTGTCAAGGGCTTTATCTTCCTATGCTCGGAAAATAATCACCCCCAGACTCGGATAGTCAAGCTCTAGGGTTCTGGGTTCTGGAATTATCTAGCTTTTTAAATAAACTTAACTAAGTATTAAAAGTAAGGTAAAAAAAGAATCAAACAATTAAAGAGAAAAAACGACCCCAAGAAATTACCCACTTGCACCAACCGACATAATATGCTTTAATTACATTATGACAAAAGAACAACATCAAGTAATCTTTATTACTGACTCACTTATTCTCACAGTAGGCAACCTAAGAAAACTAATTTTAATCGGCGTCTCTATTGCCGGCTTTTTAGTAGGACTGACAATCGCTTACTCAATTTACTACAACCAACCAGTAGAGCTATTAAGTCCATTACCTGAAAACTACGAGTCTCAATTTTTACCACGTGCTGACGCTGACGGTTTAACCGGTGACTTGCGGGCTAACGTCACAGTAGACGAGTCCGAAAATGTGGTGCAACTCCCGATCGAGCCACCGGTTAAGCAGTTAGCTAAAATCACGGCTTATACTTGCGATCCTACGATGACAGAGGATCAAATAGCCATGAACTGCCCTAGCTTAAAAAACTCAGTAAACGGTAGAACAGCTACCGGCACAACTCCAAGACACTTAAAAACTGTAGCCTGCCCTGCTAAGTACCTCGGTAAACAATTCGAGATCGAAGGGGTAGGAGTCGTCACTTGTGAAGATGTGGGCGGATCTATTAAAGGCGAGGCCAGATTCGATTTATTTTTCAACACATACGACGAAGCTATTAAGTGGGGTACTAAGTATAAAAGTTATCAGGAGGTCTAATCATGCCTAACCCAAATTGCAAAGTAACAAAACAAATAATTGAAGATGCCGAATTAGTAGACATTGGTCAGAGGATGGCTAAGCAAGACAACCGAGCTACTCAAAACGTAATGTTCGCCGTTATGGTTGATGTCAAAGTACCTGCCCCTGACTATTTAGCAGAGGATCAAGAGCGAAAAGATAGCGACTACTACGACCTAGATATGCTATGCGAAAAATGCGCAGATCTTCACGAAAACGGCGAGGAGTTGCCAGATCATTGCGACGACTGCGATCCTGAGTGTTTTTGGAGTTATAGAGTAGAGCAAAAGTTAGAAGTAGAAACCTGCGGCGTATTCTTTACTGCCGAAGCCTGCCAAGCTCACATCGACGCTAATCACTACCACTACAGCAATCCGAGAGTCTACGGTATCGGATCATGGCGCAACCCAGAGATGCAGTTAGTACAAAAACACTTAATTGAATTGGCTAACGAAAAAGTACCAAGTCATTATTTATAAGGAGACAAACCTATGGTCGATACATTTAACCTATCACACATCATCTGCCCTTATTGTGATACAGCTCACGATCCGGAAGTAATGATCGATGATTTAAAAGAACTACCCGAAGGCTTGGAAGTGTTTAAACTTCGTTGCTCAAATCGTCATTGTGAGGAGCAGTTTAATTGTGAAGTTATGAAAAAGGGTAATGAGTTTAACTTCGAGACATGGATCATTGACAACGATCTATAATAGTCTATAATTACATTTAGTTATGATTCAGACAAATTATAAACGAAAGGAACACATGACAAAAAATAACAATCTCCCGGCCACAATAGACCCCAAAGTCTCAATCGCTCAGTACATGAGCCAAGACGTTACTAGAAAAATGATCGAGGAAACTCTAGGCGCTCGTAGCCAACAGTTTATTACTTCGGTTGTTTCATTGGTGAATAGCAATCACATCTTAAAAGAGGCTGACAAAAAGAGTGTAATGTCTGCCTGTTTATTGGCCGCAACTCTCGATTTACCAATCAATCAAAACCTCGGCTTTGCTTATATCATTCCCTACAAAGACAAGAATCAGGGCGGTACTCAGATCGCACAGTTTCAGATCGGCTATAAGGGTTTTATTCAATTAGCCATGAGATCCGGTGAGTTTGCTAAGTTAAACGTCACCGATGTTAAAGAGGGCGAAATTAAAGGCGTCAATCGATTAACTGGCGATATGATCTTCGAGTGGTTAGAGGATGAGGCTAGAGAGAAGGCAGTAACAATCGGCTACGTTGCCTATATGGAATTGTCTAACGGTTTTAATAAACAATACTATCAATCAATCCCTCAACTACAAAAGCACGGTAAACGATTCTCTAAGTCATTCCGCAAAGGTTACGGCCTATGGGTTGATGACTTTGAATCTATGGCAAAGAAAACAGTTTTAAAAACTCTGTTATCTAAGTACGCACCGATGAGCGTTGCAATGTCTAAGGCTCAAGTAGCGGATCAGGCCGTAGTCGATGGCGATAGATTGGACTACCCAGACAACACACCTGACGATGTGGTAATCGACGGATCACCGGAAGGATCACCGGCCACTCAAAACAACGTCAATGACTTTGTGGCTAAAAAGATGAATCGAAACAAACCGGCCGAAAGTGTACAAGATGCACAAGTAATCAACGAAACACCTCAAGATACAAAAGCTAAGAGTGTACAAGATAACGGCGGATTCGATCGTCAATGGATGTTAAATACCTATTTCGGTATGCTCAAAAGCCTAAAACGCACTCACGAGGAGCAGAAAAAAATACTAGGTATCAAGTCGATTAAAGATCTAAGCGACCAACAGTTACTAGACTTAATTAACGATTTAAAATCACAGTTGCAAAGCTAATTTTAATGTGCTTTAATTACAGTACAGACAAATTAGTAATAAACAAAAAAGGGATATATGAACACTTTACCAATCGAACACCTAAGCTACAGCTCAATGTCGCTCTATGCTAACAATGAGTATGCTTGGTTTTTAAAATACATTGAGAGCCGATACGACTTGTTTTTAGGCACACCGTCTATGTTAGTCGGCTCTGCCTTCCACAAATACGCAGAGATGATGTTTAAGGGTGTAGCCCACGATATCGCAATGGCCGACGCTATTCAGATAATCGACGAGCGACCAGCATCTAAAATCGATTGGGGTAAAACCGGATCACGTGATAAGTGTAAAGCAGAGTTAGCAAACCTAGTTAAGTTTTTCACTAACGAGTTACCAAGTGTCGGTAAGGTTATCGGCGCTGAGGTAGAGAACACGGCCAACTTTGACACCGGCGACGGTGTGATGTCTCCCGTACCAATTAAAGCAATTACTGACCTTGTTACTGAGATTGACGGCGAGATCTACGGTTGGGATTGGAAAACTACTCGATCTCTCACAGAGACTAAAGCAGACCTACAGACAAGCGACGATCACGTCTCACTTGCAAAATACAATCTACAGGCGGCCGCTAACTACTTCGCTATGTTGGCTAAGTATGGCCGACCGATGAGAGGTTATTACTTCTTTGAGATTAAGCCAAGCGTGAATCGTAACGGCGGTAAACAAACAAACCTCATCTATATTGACTTTGAGAAAACTAACGACTGGAAACAGGTATTTTTAAACCTTTACGACACAATCATCATCGATCTATCGAATCCTAACAAAGTGTTTAAACCTAACTTTATGGATCGTATGCTCGGCGGTAAGGTGTGGGAGGAGTACCGCAAAGACTCACTCGACGACTTGGTTATGCCTCAGATCGTCAATAAGTCACCACTCATGCAGGTACAGGCTAAGCAATTCGAGCCATCTATTGCTAACACCGCAGTAATGGAAGCTAAAGAGCCTCACGAGAAAATAATCGTTAAACTACAAGACTTCGGCCAAAACCTACAGTATGTCGATCAATTCAAGGGATCAAGCGCCACATTGTATCGATTCTTACCCGGCGTTGGTGTGAAGATGGCTAGCTTACAAAAACACGAGCCTGATGTGATGCAAGCTACCGGCAGTATGTCAGCTCGCATAATCTCACCAATTCCCGGTACTCAATACGTCGGTATCGAACTCTCAAACGAAAAACAAGACTTTGTTAAATTGCCAGAGTTAGAAAATAACCGATCGTTGATAATGCCAGTAGGTGAGGACGTTTACAAGAATAAGGTATCAATTAACCTAGAGTCTGCCCCTCATGTACTCGTAGCCGGCGCAACCGGTAGCGGTAAGTCAATAGGACTCGAGGCAATGATAACCACCTTAATTCAACAGAACAGTAATAACAGTTTGCAACTTCACCTAGTCGATCCAAAGCGCACAGAGTTTTCTCACTTAGAGGGCGAGAAGTGTGTACGAGGTGTGTACTCTGAAATTGGAGATATCCACAAGTTATTAACATCTATGGTCGATCTCATGGAGCAACGCTACATCGAGTTAAAACGACGTAAAGTAAAAAGTATTGCACAAACTAAGATGAGCAGAGTAGTTATAGTAGTTGATGAGTTGGCAGACATTTTGCAGAACCCAGACAACTACGTCGAAAAGCAAGAACTCGACGGCAAAGAGAAAAGTTACAAACGCTCTTATGCAGAAGAAATCGAGATGATGTTAGTTAGATTGGCTCAGAAGTCTAGGGCTAGCGGTATTCACTTAATCCTAGCTACTCAGAGGCCAAGTGTAGACGTCATCAAAGGATCATTTAAAGCTAACCTACCTACTCGTGTCTGCTACATGGTTTCAACCAGTATCGACTCAAAGGTTGTGTTAGATCAGACCGGAGCAGAGCGATTGTTAGGTAATGGTGATTGCTTGATTATGAAACCCGGCGAGAGAGATCTAATTAGAGCGCAAGGATACTATGTCTAAATATAGCGACGTACTAACTCAACATTTAATTAACTCAATGAACCTTAATAGCAATCTAACGGGCTTACTCACTAGAGTAATCTCGTTAGAAGCTATCGGCAAAGTTGATGAGCAGGTGGTAGATGATACCGACTTACAGATAAAGAAAATACTAAAAATGCACTCTGCTACAAGCATTGAAATAGATCGTAATTATAAAAAGTACCAACGAAAGGCTATCAGAGAATGAAAAAAATAACTCTGCCCTTATTTAATGAAGTCAAAAACTGCCTAGAGGATGATCGCCTCACAGTTTGCTCAAACGGTAAAGAAAACCGGCGTATCTGAGACTACAGTACGTCGCATTGAGAAGTCCGCCGACTTTTGGGAATATAAAGACATTGCTCGAAGCGACGCCGGCTATCCTGTAATCAAGTATAA
>Ga0210043_1000736_pt1 | contig 33295 bp, 32 predicted proteins | sample CryGeymet201501t_FD_183990 | JGI IMG/M metagenome (GOLD analysis project Ga0210043, IMG submission 183990) | Groundwater microbial communities from Crystal Geyser aquifers in Utah, USA - Crystal Geyser metaG 2015-01t (SPAdes) (version 2) | ecosystem: Environmental > Aquatic > Deep subsurface >... | reverse complement strand
TACACAACAAGCCCAATTAGACCAAGCTTGGGATGTCTTTGGTTGTTCTGCTGCTGGTAATTGTATAAATGACTATGATTTCAATGAAGAAACAAAGAGTGGTATCGGAGCAGAATATTCACAAGGAGGTGTAGATCTAGGTCAAGCTGTCCGTGATGCTAGAGAAACCTATATTGGGGCAGTTGCAGCTGGTACTGTTACCTATTCAGTTGATAGTGCTAAAACACTGGGTGATTTCTTAGGTACAAATCTAGAAGGAAAAACCCAAGAGGATGTTAACTATATTATAGAGAGTTTTGATGGTACTAAGGAATCTTTAGATGATGCCCTAGCAAGTATTCCACAAAATCTATCAGTAGTAACTACCGAAGGAGATTCATCAACCTGTGAATTAAATGAAGTTTTTTGTGGAGGATGCATTTCTGCATGTAGGGCTAATAGTCAGTCGTGCAACAATTGGATTGATCAAGAGTGTAAACAGCAGGGCTGCGGAGGAAGTGGGGTTACTCCAGGAGAAGGAGAACAGTGCTGCTCTGGGTTACAACAATGTGCTAATGGAAGGTGTGCTTCCTCTTGTGGTTTAGATAACAATAAAATCTGTGGAGGAATGAGAGAAGGTAGTAATTGTAATAATAATGGTAAATGGGTGTGTGATTCTTTAGATAATGGTCATTGTGAGGGTGGTTTATGGCAAAGCCAAGTTCAGAATCAGAAATATGAAATATCAAGCGCAATAGGTGGATTAGATGATAACGAAATGGATTATGAAGTTGCTATTAAGGTATTTAATCAATATTGTGGTCAGGCTGTTGACCCTCAACATGTAGGAGTATGTGATTCTTTAGACCAGTCATTAAAAAATGAGGCAGCTAGGATTAGATCAGAAGGCTTACAGGATGCAGTGGCAGAAAATAGAACAGTTTTAGATAAAGCACTTAGAGGTCTTAAATCAGGAAGTTTTCCTATTAATGAAGCAAATAAAATTTATCAAGACTATTGTGAGGGAGCTAGAGCACAATTAAGTCCTACAAAAAATTGTATGGACTTAAAGTCTAAAATAGATGATCTTATAAAGGCAGAAGTCGATAGAATATCAAATATTCAAGAAGTAGGTGATAACCTAAGAAGAGTAGAAGCAATAAGACAAGTCCCATATGCAATCAGTGCAACAGAGAGAAATATTATGGAACTTGATGCAGCTCAGGAAGCTTATGATCAGTATTGTAATGGTAATAATCTTCAGAGTACTTTAGCTTCTAATTGTGCTTCTCTTCAAAATGTTATTAGAAGAGAACCAATATATTCACCTTGCCACAAATATTCTGATGGTATTTGTGAGCAGCAGTATTTCTCATATGGGTGTGAATCAGGTTTTAGTCCAGGTAGTTGTTCAAATTCAACAGAAGTAATACTTAAACAACGTCCGCAATTCTGTTTTTATGATTTTGGAAATAATAATTGTATTTCTTCCAAAGAGGAGTTAGAACCATTTGAGACCTGTTCAAGTAAGTCATTGAGAGATATTAGTGGAAGTGATTCAAATCCTTGTAATAATAATGAAGAAACCATAGCAGAAGTAATCCCTGAAACAACAGAGTCAGTACCTATTGAGACATCAGTACCAGAAATTACTGAAGAAGAATGTAAATCTTGGTTTAATCCTACTGGTTGGTTTGGGAATCGTTGTAATAACTCACCATCAGAAGCAATAGTTCCTACTGTTATCACTGCAGATACCGTTCCAGAAGAATGCACACCTATGTTTGGTAGCTGGAGAGTCTTGAAATGGAAAATTAGCTGTGATAACTCAACTGAAGCAGAAGTAATCCCAAGCTCATCAGAATCACAACCTGTTGAGACATCTGAAGTAGAGAGTGAAACAGAAGAATGTAAACCTTGGTATCAAAGGTACCCCTCAAATTGGTTGAATAGGAATGGTTGTAATAACTCAACTGATGATGAATTTGAAGATTCTATTGTTATTGATCTAGATAATCCAAAAGAATGTAAACCTTGGTATCAAAGGTACCCCTCAAATTGGTTGAATAGGAATGGTTGTAATAACTCAACTGATACTACTACTGAAGAAATAATTATAGAAGAAGTAACACTTCCTGAATCTACTATAGCTCCACCACTTACCCCATTTCCATTTGAAGGTACGGCTCCAGTAGAATCCCCAATTGAGGAGCCTGTTACTTGTTACTTTGCATCTACTAATAGAAGTGATGGTCCGTGCTACTCAGCAGAATATTCTGAAGGGACTGATTGTTCTAGCTTAGGATCACGTAATACTGCCTTTAGTAGTAGTTGCATGGGGGTTTCAAATTATGTAGATGATCTTGAACCAATCCCTACTTCACAACCTTTCTTACTACCTAATTAGTAAAGCTTGAATATTTTAAATTTTTAATAACAACCTTTTGTTAATTGTTTGTTAAAATACCCTCTATGTCTCTAAAAAAAAAGACCTACCATATCCATACTTTCGGTTGTCAATCAAATAAGAGTGATTCGGAGCGAATTGCTGGTGATTATGAAGCCCGTGGTTATGGTGAAGCTCCCGACTGGAAAAGTTGTGATGAATTAGTCATTAACACTTGTGCTATTCGCAAAAGAGCTGAAGATCGTGTTCTTGGTTTAGTACAAAATATCCTCAAGTATTACAGTGAGTCAGATAAACCAAGACCAAAGTTAATTTTAACTGGCTGTATGACCCATCATGCTAATGAGAGGTTGTATGAACTTCTCCCTGATATTGACGAGATTTTACCAATCAATGAGGTAGGCTTTAATCAAGCTGCTGTTAGAAAAGATAAGAGGCACGCTTGGATTCCTATTTCTGTAGGTTGTAACTCATACTGTACATACTGCATTGTCCCCTACTCTCGTGGTCGTGAGAAATCTCGCAGTGAGGAAGATATTATGAATGAAGTACAAAGATTAGTTGATCAAGGTTATGACGAGGTTACTTTGCTTGGCATGAATGTAAACTCTTGGGGACTAGAAAAAGTAGGTGTCTCAATGAGAAAAATGATGATGGAAGATGATAACTTCACTCGTGAAGATTTACCAGATAATCAGACTCAATACTTAAAGACTAACACTACTCCCCCATTTGTCAGATTATTACAAGCTATTTCTAAATTTGAAGAAATTAAAAAAATTAGATTTATGTCATCTAATCCTTGGGATTTTCATAATGAATTGATTGAGGAAATTGGTAAAAATAAGAAGATAGATCGTTATGTACATCTGCCTATTCAGTCTGGGAGTAATTCAGTTCTGTACAGGATGAATCGTGGTTATACTGTAGAGAGATATAAGGAAATTGTTGATAAATTAAGAACTTTAGATCCTGAAATTGTAATTGGGACTGACGTTATCGTTGGCTTCCCTGGAGAAACAAATGAAGAATTTAATGAGACAGTAAAAGTTGTAAAAGAGATAGACTGGAAAGTTGGCTTTGTGGCAATCTATTCTCCCCGTCCAGGTACTGCTAGCTGGAGATTATATGAGGATAAGATTCCACATAAAGTCAAAAAGAAACGTTGGGAAATTTTAGATAAAATTATCAATAAAGATAATATGAGTAGTAGACCGAGGGTTATCTAGCATAGGTGAATCTATCTTGTTTCTGTTCTTCACTATCATCAATTATAATTAAACTATGTTAAATAAGCTTGTTTCTATTATTGGACCTACTGCTGTTGGAAAAACGAGCTTTGCGCTCAAATTGGTAGATTATTTAAACAGGGAAGCTAGTTTGACTAAAAAAAAGATCACAGGGTTTGATATTATTAGCGCCGACTCTCGCCAAATTTATAAAGATCTAATGATTACATCAGGGGCTGACATTCCCTTTGTTTTTGTCGATCAAGGTCAATATTTTAAAAATGAGAATGTTCGTCTGCATGGATTGCTTAAGCTTGATTATGATGAAGAATGGTCTCTAGCTCACTTTAAACAATTCGCTGAAAAAATTATTCTGGATTCTTGGGAAGAAAGACGAGTGCCTATCATCGTCGGCGGAACTGGGCTATATCATGAACATCTTTTCAACGATTCAAATTCGATTTGGATAAAGCCAAATGAAGAATTAAGAAACGACTTAAATAAATTTACCTTAATTCAATTGCAAGATAAACTAAAAGGACTTAATCATTCCCGATTTGAGCAATTGAATAACTCTGATCTAAATAATCCAGTTAGGTTAGTTAGAGCGATTGAGGTTGAACTAGCTAATGATGATCTAAAAAGTGAGGCATCTAAAGAAGTTGCTACTCCAGTTGAGTTTACACAGTTAATCATTGGATTAAACGATCAGCTAGAAATAATTGAAGAAAGAATCAGATTGAGGGTCGAAGAAAGGTTTAAGAACGGCTCGCTTGCAGAAGTAGAAAATATTGATGAATTAACTAAAGAACATGGTTTAAACAAGCAAATTACTACGGCTACTGGTGTAAAAGAAATTAGATCATATTTAGATAATCAGATTGGGAAAGAAGAATGTTTAGCACAATGGTCTTTGAGAGAATATCAATACGCCAAAAGACAAATCACGTGGTGGAAACACAAAAAGGATGTTAATTGGTTTGAAGTGAGTGAAAATAATTGGCAAAAAAATGCCTTTGGGCTAGTAGATAAATTTGTTTTATCCTGAAAATATTAAAAATGTTATACTAACTGCATATGTTATTTATTTCAGAAAATAAACAATCAGTATCTATATCGCCTAGCATTATAGTTTTTACTTTTTTATTTGCTTTAACTGTTTTCTTTCTTTATCAGATCCAAGGGATAATTACGGCGCTCTTCTTGTCATTTATTATTATGACTGCATTAAGACCGGCGGTAGATAAATTAAACCTAAAGTATAAGGTCCCACGATCAATCAGTATTTTACTTGTCTATCTTGTAGTTTTAATCACCCTGGGATTAATGATTGCAATTGTTCTCCCTCCTTTACTTTCTGAAGCATATCGTTTTTTAAAAAGCTTTGATCTGCCATTCTTACAACAAGAAATAAAAAGCTTGAGTCTCACAGTTCAGGAAATATCAACATTACTCAGCCAAGTCGGTGATGGCGCAGGGATAATTATGACCTTGATTACGTCAACATTTAGTGGAGTCTTTGCCTTCTTCACTTTAATGGTGATGTCTTTTTATATTATGTTAGACAGACCAAATTTACATAAAAAAATAAGTTGGTTTACTACAAAGAGAGATCATTTAAAGATGGCTGAAGATTTTCTCAATTCTGTGGAACTGCAATTGGGTGGGTGGATCAGAGGTCAGCTGATTTTGATGATTTCAATTGGAGTTGTAACTTTTATCGGACTGTCACTACTTAGAGTTCCATTTGCTCTACCTTTGGCGATTATCGCTGGGCTATTAGAAATTTTGCCTAATTTAGGTCCAACTATATCAGCTATCCCTGCAATTATTCTAGCTTTTGTCAGTGGAGGCCCTATTATGGGAGTAATTGTAACTATTTTTTATCTCTTAGTGCAACAATTTGAGAACAATTTGCTTGTACCTAAGATTATGCAGGCTAATGCAGATGTAAACCCGCTGATAGCAATTATTACTGTTTTAACAGGATTTAAACTAGGTGGAGTTGTTGGAGCACTACTTTCAATTCCAACTTACATTGTTTTACGTAGTGTTTATAAGTTATTAAAAGTAAATAAAGTTAAGCTTTTTTAGGCTTAGACATACTTGCATTTCCACTCTTATAGGATATAATAATTGTTGTAGTTAGACTATGGCTCAACTTCGGTTGAGAGGAAAGTCCGGACAGCAGAACATAAGGTGCCTAGTGAAAGCTAGGGGTTCACATTGTGAATACAGTTAGAGCAACAGAAACGATCTGAGTTGCGTCAGATGAAACGACCAAGCTAATGGGTATCTATTTTTTTAGATGGCAATCCTCCCCGCTGCAACTGGCGATCTTCACTCATTTTTCTTTTATAGAAAATAACATGGATATGTTCCCCAGTGGTGATAATGTCCCAGGCATAGACAGATCATAGTTAGTACAGAATCCGGCTTATTGACTACAAACAACAGAGAAACCAGCTAATCACTGGTTTTTTTGTAATTTATTTTTTTATCTTTATAGTTAGATTTTACCAACCCTACCTCTTGCAAAATTTGCAAACTTTCCCCATACTATTACTATGCTCAATTCAAAGAAGCTACTGTATGTTTTTTCAGACGTTGCTTATGTGGCTGAACTTTTACCAGCCAAGAAAAAGGGTGACTTTAAGATTCAAGATTTTAGGCAGATCAATGGTGAGTTCCTAGACAACGATACTTTTATCCCAGAAAATATAGACAAGCTTTTCTCTAAGTTAGATAAAGAAGAATATTTATTAGTATTACCTGATTTTTTCTTTACCAATACCATTGTTGAAGTACTAGAAAAATCTAAAACCAAGGTTGAAAAGTATATTGAAGAACAACTCCTTCCCTCGCTTAACTTAACAGAAAAAACTCATCAGATTGAGCATTTTATTTTGACTCAATATGGTGAGAAATCAAATGTGCAGCTTAGTGCCATTGAAAGATCTTTACTTGCCCCAATCTTTGAATCAGCCCAAAAATATGAGATCAAAGTTTCAAAAACTGTATCTCTAAGTTGGACAATTAAATCATTGATTTCGTTAGAACCATCTCTTAGTTTGGTCCAAATGGGCGAGAATATATATTTAGTACAACACTATATCGGCATTGATCAGGCTACTAGTGCCCCGGTTACAGACGTTGAGAAAATCGCAGAGACAATTAAGACATTAAAGGGCGCAGAGCCTAGCATCCAAACCGTTTACTTATTAACTAATGAGTTAGTTGAAGAGAAGTTAAAAGAAATATTAAAGTCTACTCTCCCTTTGCAGCAACTTTCTGACTTTAGAGATGATGAAAGTGAGGTGCCATCATATGTCAATCAAGTGGTTGAGTCCGGGGCAAAGACTTTGTCAGTGACTGACTACAATGTCCCTCAATTTAAGATTGAAGAAGTTGATGTAAACCTAATTGAGGAGTCTACAAAAGGTATGAGCAAGAAAAAAAATGAAGAGGAGCAGGAGGAAGAAATTATTGAAACTGTAGAGCCTGTAGAAGATGAAGAAATTCAAAAGGTTATGGGAACAAATGAGTTAGCAAAAGAGGAAATCAATGAGGCTCCACTCCCTGAGCCAACCACTCCCCCCCCTGTGGAAGAAGTTATCATGCCAGTGAGTGCGGCAATTAATAATGTTCCAGCAGTTGAGATAAATCCAGCAGTAAAAGATGAGACAGGAGATGATTTTGAGGTTGTTGGAAAGGTGGTTTCTTCTGCAGAAAAAAAAGATGATATATTAGAAACAGAGGAAAAAAGTACGGAGCTCAAAGAAACTATGCCAGAAGAAAAAACTCTAAAAAAAGAAGCCAGCAGTCAAGCTGAAGTGGTAGATAAGAATGATAGTGATAAATCTGATGCTTTAAGTCAGTTTGCTGTAATAGAAGAACCAAAAGTAGATATGAAAGAAGCAACCACTACAAAGGAAGCTAAGCCAGAAATTATTAAGAACAAAACTGGAGTCAACTCGATGTTAAAGATGGTCTTTGTCTCTTTATCAGTTTTCTTTTTAACGGTTGGGATTGGAGTTGGCTTAGGACTAGGTTATTTAACAATTTCTAATAAAGACGCCACAATTGATGAGCCTGAAGTTATCGCTGAAGAAGTGCCAGTTGTAGAAGAAGGACAAGAGGAGGCTTCCCCTACCCCTTCTCCATCTCCAGAAATTGCTAAAGATGAGCTTGAAATTTTAGTTGTAAATGCCACAACGAAGGCTGGTTATGCAGGTGAAATAAAAAGCTTGTTAACCGCTGATGACTTTGAAAATATTGATGCGGGCAATGCTAAGGGTGATTATGAAGAAGGAAATTATATTTTAATGAGTGAAGAAAATAATGGATTAATAGATCTAATTTCTGACGTAACAGACCTTGAGTTTGTCTACTCTGATGAGATCAAAACAGAAGATATTAAGGGCAGCTATGATGCTGTCATTGTTCTCGCTGAGTAGCCCTTCTCGATTTAGCACTTGTCAATGAGCAGAGAGTGTGTAAAATCGTCGTTGTCTTTAAATAATCCTATTAATAGAAGTTATTAGGCAAAAAATCTATGTCCGCAGGACCACATATATCTATATCAGCAGAAACACTCACTTACATTGCTGGGATCCCTATTACAAACTCAATTGTTACAAGCTTAATTGTTTCAGGTTTAATAATTGCATTTGTTATGATTGCAAAGAAAAAACTTAATACAGAAGATATATATGGAAGGCCAAGTGCCTTCCAAAATTTTTCTGAGATGATTGTTGAAGCGTTATACGAGTTTGTTGACTCAGTGACTCATAATAAGAAAAAAGCTAAGGTTTTATTACCCTATATTGCAACTTTCTTTATATGGATTTTGTTAAATAACTGGTTGGGATTGCTTCCTGGGGTTGGGACTATTGGGATTACTCAGGAACCAGCTCATGCTTCACTTCCTGCTATTGAAGCTTATGCTTCAGAGGTAACTACAGATAACAAAGGGATGGAAGAGTTGTCTAATAATCAGGCTGGTGAGGCTGTTTATGCAGACAAGAAAGTTGAAGAAGAGATCCATTCTGAAAAGGTATTTATCCCTATTTTTAGAGCAGGTACTGCAGATTTAAATACCACTATCGCTTTGGCAGCTATATCAGTTATCGTTACTCAAGTTATTGGTTTTCAATATTTAGGTCTTAATTATTTTACAAAATTCTTTAACTTTTCTAGTCCGATTATGTTCTTTGTAGGAATACTTGAATTAGTTCTTGAGTTCGCTAAGATTATGTCGTTTGCTTTCAGATTATTTGGTAACATTTTTGCTGGAGAAGTGCTCTTGACAGTGATTTTATTCTTAATCCCAGTAATTGCTCCTATGCCTTTCTATGGCTTGGAGATATTTGTCGGCTTTATTCAAGCCCTTGTTTTCGCAATGCTCTCATTAGTATTTTTTAATATGGCTACAATTAGCCATGATGAGCATTAATAAATTAGGAAAATAAGTCTCATTAGAGACGTAAAAATAAAATAAAAAGAACCCATTGAGGGTAAAGGAGAAAATATGTCAGATGCATTAAGTGTTGGTCTAACAATGTCAATTGGAGGAGCAGTTCCTGCTATTGCTATTGGAATGATCGTTTCCGCAGCTTTAAAAGCGATCGGAAGAAACCCAGAAGCAGCTAGTTCTATTCAGACTAATATGATTTTAGGGTTAGCTTTCGCAGAAGCGATTGCTATCTATTCATTAGTTGTAGCTTTAATTATAAAGTTTGTTTAAGAGAAAATAAAGGAAAAATTATATGGAAATACAAGTATCACAAATTCTTTTCCAAGCAATTAATTTCTTTGTTGTCTTTGGAGCTTTGACCTTTTTACTTGTTAAGCCCATTGTTAAGATTTTAGATCAAAGAGCTCAAAGAGTTGTTGACGCACAAAAAGCAGCAGCAGAGACTCTTTTAGAAAAAGAGCAAATTGAGGCATATAAAGCTAAGGTTAAAAAAGCAACTGATAAAAAAGCTGCAGAGCTCATCGAAGAAGCAAAACAAAGAGCTAATGATAAAGAAAAAGAATTAATTACCGAAGCAAAGGCAAAAGCAAAAGCAGAGGTTGAAAAAATCAAAGCTGACTGGCAAAGAGATGCTAAAAAGCAGGAAAAAGAAATGAAGAAAGATTTTGAAAAAGCGGTATTAACTGCTGCGGAAAAAGTCATCGGAAAATCTTTAGATGCTAAACAGCATTCTGCTTTAATTGACAGTGAGCTTGAAGCATTACTGAAAGCAATTTAAAAAATATGTTAGTTACAATCACTTCAGCTAGCAAGTTATCTGCTGGCCAACTAGAAACAGTTAAAAAATCTTTAACAAAAAAGTATGGTTCAGATTTAGAGTTTGAACAAAATATTGATCAAAGTGTCTTGGGTGGACTTTCTATCCAAGTTGGATCTGAAATAATTGATGGCACCTTAAAGGCAAAACTTGAAGGTAAAAAAGCTGAAATGGAGTCTGTTGGGATTGTCACTTCTTTTGGAGATGGTATCGCTACCATTGCAGGGTTGGATGATGCACAGGCTGGAGAATTGATTGACTTGGGTGAAGATAAAAAAGGACTTGCTCTTAATTTAGAAAAAGAGCAAATTGGTGTCGTTGCTCTAGATAGAGTTGAGCATCTGAAAGCAGGCTCTTTAGTCAGGCGAACTGGCAATATCCTATCAGTTCCAGTTTCAGATAAAATTATTGGTCGAGTTGTTGATTCTTTAGGACTTCCCCTTGATGGTGGTGAAGAAATTAAAGCAGACAAAAAAATGTTGCTCGAAAGAGTTGCTCCTGGTGTAATGGCTAGACAATCGGTTTCTGTGCCGATGCAAACAGGCATTAAAGCAATTGATGCAATGATTCCTATCGGTCGAGGTCAAAGAGAGTTAATTATTGGTGACAGACAAACAGGTAAAACTGCTGTTGCCCTTGGAACGATTCTTAACCAAAAAGGCCAGGGAGTAAAATGTATTTACGTCTGTATTGGACAAAAGGGTTCTTCACTAGCACAAACAAAAGCTATCTTAGAAGAAAGAGGAGCAATAGAATATACCACTATTGTTTCTGCGACTGCTTCTGCGACTGCTGCTCAACAATTCTTAGCTCCTTACACCGGAGTTGCGATTGCTGAATACTTCCTAGAAAAAGGTGAAGACGTCTTAGTCATCTATGATGACTTAACCAAACATGCTCAGGCATACCGTGAAATTTCTCTTCTTCTGAGAAGACCTTCTGGCCGTGAAGCTTATCCTGGTGATGTTTTCTACCTTCACTCAAGACTTCTGGAAAGAGCTTGTAGATTAAATGAAAAGCATGGTGGTGGTTCTATTACTGCTCTTCCTATTATTGAAACTCAAGCTAATGACGTTTCTGCTTATATCCCGACAAATGTTATTTCAATCACTGATGGACAGATCTACTTGGAAGCTGATTTATTTAACAAAGGGATGAGACCGGCTATTAATGTTGGTTTGTCTGTTTCCCGTGTTGGATCATCAGCCCAAAAGAAATCCATGAAACAAGTTGCTGGGTCAATGAAGCTTGAGCTTGCTCAGTTCAGAGAGCTCGAAGCTTTTTCCCAGTTTGCATCTGACTTAGATGATAAAACAAAAGCTCAATTAGAAAGAGGCGTCAGAGTCAATGATATCCTTAAGCAAGGTTGGGACGAGCCACTTAGTGTTGCAGAACAAGTTGTAGTGATTTTTGCTGCTGTTAATGGTTTCTTAGATAGTATTGAAGTTGAAAATATTGGAGAGTGGGAAGAGCTTTACTTAGATTATATTAAAGATCAACACCAAGCTATTTTAGAGAGCATTACTAAAGAAGGTAAACTTCTTGATGAAACAATATCAGATTTACAGAACGCTATTAAAGAATTCAACTCTAGTAGTAACTTAGTGAAAGATAATAATTAATGGCTAACGCTAGGCAAATTAAACGACGAATTGGCGCAGCTTCTAACATTTCTAAAATTACTAAGGCAATGGAGATGGTGGCAGCAAGCAAGATGAAGCGTGCTCAAGATCAGGCTATTTTAGCTCGTCACTATGCACTAGCTTTGCAAGATTCTTTGCAAAAATTAGCCAATCAGTCAGATCCATCACTTCATCCCCTACTCTCTACTCATACTGAAGGCGTTGATATTTTGTTGGTTATAGGGACTAATAAAGGTCTTTGTGGGAGTTTAAATACTCAACTGTTTAAACAAATGAATGCCTGGGCAAAGAATCACCCAAATGGAGAGATTATTGCTGTGGGAAAGAAAATCGTAAACTTTTGTCGTTTAGGAGGTTTCACCATTCATGCTCAGTTTACAGAAATTCCTGAAAAAGTTGATTCATCTGAGTTAGTTCCGATTGGATCAATGATTATTGAGAACTTTTTGAACAAGAAATATAGATCTGTAGGAATTGTTTTTATGGATTTTATTAACACTCTTTCTCAGAAGCCAAAGATCACTAATTTGCTCCCAATGTCTAGCGATGACACAAAGGAAGAGCAAGAAGAGAATCAGACAAAAGTCCATCAAGTGGATTACCTGTTTGAGCCTGATCCAGCAAAAATTTTGTCTAACTTGCTTCCCTTTTATATTGAAAACTCAATTTATCAAGCATTCCTAGAATCAAGAGCTAGTGAGCATTCGGCACGAATGGTTACTATGAAGAATGCCAGTGAAAATGCTTATGAATTGGTTGATGAACTTAAGCTGGTATTTAACAAATCAAGGCAAGCGGCAATTACTAATGAACTATTGGAAATTACTACTGCAAGTTTATCTTTATAAAATAAGTAAAATAAAACATTTTAAATATAGGAAAAAATATTAAATCACTATGTCAGAAAAAACACAGAACATTGGCAAGACTTCAAGAATAATTGGTCCAGTTATTGACGTTATCTTTAATAACGATTTACCAGCTATTCATGAAGCACTTCATCTAGAAACAAATCATGGGAAACTTACTTTAGAAGTTGCTCAACAACTTAGTCAAACTGAAGTGAGAACCATTGCTCTGGGAGCAACAGAAGGTCTTTCTAGAGGGATGGAAGTTATTGCCACTGGTAATCCAATTATGGTTCCTGTTGGAGAAGAAACTTTGGGAAGAATTTTTAATGTAACTGGTGAAATCATTGACGGTGGTAAACCAATTAACGCAAAGCAATTTTCTCCAATTCATAAACCTGCTCCTGATTTTGTTGACTTAGTCACTAAGGCTGAAGTGCTAGAGACTGGGATTAAAGTAGTTGACCTAATTGCACCTTTCATGAAGGGTGGTAAAGTTGGTGCTTTTGGTGGAGCTGGAGTTGGTAAGACAGTTATTATTCAAGAACTTATTCGTAATATTGCTGAAGAACACCAGGGACACTCTGTCTTTGCTGGTGTCGGTGAAAGAACCAGAGAAGGAAATGACCTTTATCATGAGATGAAGGATTCTGGAGTAATCTCATCTACTGTGATGTGTTTTGGACAGATGAATGAACCACCAGGCTCACGTTTGCGTGTTGCGCTTACTGCTTTGACCATGGCTGAGTATTTCAGAGATGATCAGGGTGAAGATGTACTTCTCTTTATCGATAATATCTTTAGATTCTCCCAAGCTGGTTCAGAAGTGTCTGCCCTATTAGGTAGAATCCCATCAGCGGTTGGTTATCAACCAAACTTAGCTACTGAGATGGCTACTTTACAGGAAAGAATTACTTCAACCAAGAAAGGTTCTATTACCTCCATTCAAGCTGTTTATGTGCCTGCTGATGACTACACAGACCCAGCCCCTGCGACAACTTTTGCCCACTTAGATTCAACTCTTTCACTTGATAGAAAACTAGCTGAAATGGCTATCTATCCTGCGGTTGATCCATTAGTTTCTGCTTCAAAGATTCTTCAACCTGACGTAGTCGGTGAAGAACACTATGAAGTTGCTAGAGGAGTTCAAGAGCAGTTACAGCGATATAAAGAATTACAAGATATCATTGCTATTCTTGGTATTGATGAGCTTAGCGACGATGACAAGCAGGTGGTTGCTCGAGCAAGAAGAATTCAAAAATTCCTCTCTCAACCATTCTTTGTTGGTGAGCAGTTCACTGGTATTCCCGGTGTTTATGTCCCAATTAGTGAGACAATCAGAGGCTTTAAAGAGATTTTAGAAGGTAAGCATGATGGTTTACCAGAGCAAGCCTTCTACATGGTTGGAACAATTGATGAAGTAGTAGAAAAAGCAGCTAAGTTATAAAAATAATTATTGAAAAATGACTGAGGCAAAGAAACAATTAACCCTACGAGTTATCTCACAAGAGAGAAAACTACTTGAAGAAGTGGTGGATAGAGTTAGTTTGCCTAGTACTCAGGGTGAGATTACTATTTTACCTAAGCATGCAGCTTTACTCTCAGAAGTAGAAACTGGTCATCTTAGATTTACTCAAGACGGCAAAGAGCAAGGGGTGGTAGTTTCTAAAGGATTTGTTGATGTTAGCCCAACTGGGATGGTAACTGTACTTGTGGACAGTGCTACTCAGGCTAGAGATATTTCTGTTGAAAAAGTTCAAGCAGCTATCAAAGCAGCTCAAGAGACTATGATTCACTCTGAGGATAGAAGAGAGTTACTGATGGCTGAGGCTTCTCTAAAGAGAGCGATGTTAGAGATGAAGATTGCGCAAAAGAGTAAGAAGAGTGGGATTTAGCTAAAAATAAAATATTCACACAAATAAAGTCATTTTAGCGCTTATGCAGTAGTCCTGCTATTTATATTATAAGATAAATTACTCAAGTGAATAAGCCCTATACATAATAATTAAGAGCCATTAAACTACAAATACTCTAATTTAGACAATAAAGTTCCCGGCTCAATACGCTGGGATAATTATTAGAAAGGCAATAATGCCACCAAAACAATACAAAAAAACGGTTCAATTAACACAAGCAGGTTATGATGAACTTGTTCAAGAACTAGAACAACTAAAAACAGTAAAACTACCTCAAATTATTAAACGTGTTGCTTCAGCACGTGCTCATGGTGATCTTAGTGAGAATGCTGAGTACTCAAATGCTAAAGAGGAACAGAACTTTATGGAATCTAGAATTAGTGAAGTTGAAGACGTCATTAATTCAGCCACGATTGTTAAGGCAACCTCTAGCCATTCTAAAGTTGGCATGGGTTCGACTGTCGTTGTTTTTATGGAAAGTAAAAAAGATAAAAAATTCACCTATCACATAGTTGGTGAATTTGAAGCAAATCCTTTAGAAGGAAAAATTTCCAGTGAATCTCCTATTGGTAAAGCATTAATTGGTAAGAAGAAGGGTGATAAGGCCGAGGTTAAGGCACCTGCGGGGGTTATTACTTACATAGTTGATGAAATAAAATAAACAACAATTAAAAGTAAAAAAGCCCCGCGAAATGCGGGGCTTTTTAGTTTCCTAAAAATTGATAGAAACAAAAAAATACAAATTAAAAAATTATTAATAAAAAAGAAAGACAAAATTATGTCAAATATACACACTTGTCCAACTTGCGATGAAGAAGTTATTTTACCAGTTGGGACTGTTGCTGCGGAGCTTATCACCTGTCAGGAATGCGACACTATGCTGGAAGTAGTTTCTGGAGAGAACGGGCTCAGTTTAGTAGAAGCTCCAGAAGTTGAAGAAGATTGGGGAGAATAATCGTGAAACTTGGTTTATTCCACTCAACCATCAGGGCAGAAGAGAAATTACTGATCAGTTCTGCCCAAAAATTAGGGATAGAAGTAAAGCTTTATGACATCAGGAACCTTAATTTAGATCCTGCTAGTTTTAAAGTGGACTTTGATATCGCTTTGGAAAGATCAGTTTCGACAACCAAAGGGCGTCATGTAGTTAGATTTCTAGAAGGATTAGAAGTCCCAGTTCTCAACTCGTCCAACGTAGCCACTATTTGTGAAGATAAATTTTTAACTGCCATGGTGCTTTATCGGGCTCAGATCAGACAACCTCGTTTTGCCATGGTTTTTGGTGAGGCTCAAGCAAAAGAAGTCGTTAATGATTGGGGTGGATATCCGGTAGTTACCAAACCAATCATTGGTTCTTGGGGTAGATTGATTTCAAAAATAAATGATGAAGATGCTCTTGAAGCTGTGATTGATCACAAAATGATCCTTGGTGCTCCAGAACAAAAAGCTCTTTTTATTCAGGAGTATATCGAAAAACCGGGACGAGATATCAGAGCTTTTGTGATTGGTGATAAAGTGATTGCCACAATTTACCGTGACTCTAGTCACTGGATTACTAATACTGCTCGCGGGGGCAAAGCTAGTAACTGTCCCCTGACAGCTGAGTTACAAGATATTTGTCAAAGATCTTCTCAAGCAGTCGGCGGTGGAATTTTGGCAATGGATCTATTTGAGTCAGATGAGGGTCTGATGATCAATGAGATTAATCACACCATGGAGTTTAGAAATAGTGAGCAACCGACTGGGGTTTCTATTTCTGAGGAGATTATTAAATATTGTATTGAAAGTCAAAATGCCCAAAATTAGTATAGTTAGCATCGTTGGTGGATCTGGATATGCAGGAGGTGAATTACTGAGAATATTATTAAATCACCCTCAGGTTAAAGTAAAACAGGTTACTAGCCAACGACTGGTGGGACAACCTTTGTCTGTTTCTCACCCTAATCTAAGAGGTCAGACTAATCTAAGGTTTTCTAATATCAATGATCTAGAAAAATGCGATGTTCTATTTTTAGGCTTACCAAATGGAGTTTCAATGGACATGATGGAAAGGTTTAGAGACTTAGCTACACATATCATTGACCTTGGAGCAGACTTTAGATTGAACTCAGAAGAACAATGGAGTCAGTGGTACAAAAAACCTCACACTCAAAGTCAGTTAATGGAGCAATTTACATATGGTTTACCAGAGCTAAATAGAGCACAAATTAGTCACAGTAATTATGTCTCTGGTCCCGGTTGTGAAGCAGCTGTTTCTATCTTATCCCTCTACCCTCTTGTCAAACATGGAGTAATTGATCCGGCCAATATCATTATCGATGCCAAAATGGGTAGTTCTCAGGCTGGAAATAGTTTTTCAAGTGCCAGTCATCATCCAGAAAGAGCCGGAGTTTTGAGATCATATGCACCAACAGATCATCGCCATACCGCAGAGATTGAGCAAGAGCTTAGTCAGTACATGCCTGATATTCAAGTGAATATTTCCGCAACGGCAGTTAATATTGTCAGGGGTATTTTAGTGACTATTCACACCCAGCTGAATGCAAAAATGACCGACAAGGATCTTAGAAAAATATATAGACAAGAATACAAAGATGAGCCCTTTATAAGAGTGGTCAAACAGTCCCGAGGCTTATTTAGATATCCAGAACCTAAAATCTTGCAAGGCACTAATTTTTGTGAGATTGGCTTTGAGATCGATCAACGAAGCAATCGCTTGGTGATATTAGGTGCGATAGATAATTTAGTCAAAGGAACGGCTGGGAATGGAGTCCAGTGTATGAATTTAATGCTTGGTCTTGAAGAAAGATCGGGGTTAGGATTTATGGGTCTCCACCCTATTTAGGTATGCAAAAAAAAGAAATATTTACCAATTTTAAAGGGATTGTAGATTCTACATTACGTGAAGGACTACAGTTCCATAAAACAAATTTTAGTTTTACTGATCAGATTCAAGTTTTGATGTACCTTAATGAGGTTGGTGTTGGCAGAGCGGAAGTTGGTAATCCGACTGTTCCAGCTCAGTTTGTGATAATTAAAAAGTTAGTAGAACAGTCTAATCGACCTTTGTTAATTGCTCATATTAGAAATAGGCTGGCTGATATACAAGCTGCTATCTTGACTGGGGTTGAGGGTGTAAATATTTTATGCACGGTAGACCCAGAACGTTTAGCTGGAATGAAAATTTCTTTAGAAGAATATAAACAAGTTTTAGCTGAAGTAATTGCCTTGGCAAAAGAACACCATTTGGAAGTTAAAGTTGGGATTGAAGATTTTTTTGGTCAGAATCAAGCTGATGCTTGGCAACTCCTGGCGGTTGCTGACCAATTAAGGGTGGACCGTGTTAGTATTGCCGATACTCTTGGGACGGCTTTTCCCTGGCAAATTGAAGAGCAGGTCCAGTGGCTGAGAGCAAGAGTTGAAGCTGATATTTTAGTGCATTTGCACAATGACTTAGGGATGGCTCAAAGTAATGCCATTATTGCGTTACTGAATGGAGCTAACTTTGTAGACACCACAATTTTAGGAATTGGTGAAAGAACTGGGATAAACTCTTTATCAATGTTGTTGAGTAGTTTGTACGTTCTTAATGGACAGTTTGTTCTTGATCAATACGATTTATCATTACTAACAATTATTGATAATTGGCTAGCAGATTCTTTAGATATTTCAGTCCCATTTTCTGCAGTTACAAATCAGCAAACAGCTTTTAATCATAGAGCTGGAATTCACATCAACGCTATTACTAGATTTGGTCCCAAGAAATATGAACCATTTGCTCCGGGAGTGATTGGAAATACGAGGAACATTGAAGTGGGAGGCTTGATTTCTGGAGGCACAACCGATTTTGAAGTTCAACAATTTTATCAACAACATGGAAAACAATAATTATGTTACTTATCAAAATAGGCGGAGGCCAAGGCACCAACTTCGAGTTAATTAGTCAGGATATTGCTAGAATTAAAAAAAATTCACTAGAGCAAATAATTTTTGTCCATGGAGCTAATGCAGCTCGAGATCAACTAGCCGATCAGTTAGGCAAACCAACTAAAAGAATTATTTCTCCATCTGGAGTAACCAGTGTCCATACTGATGAGAAAGCCATTGAGATTTTAACTATGGCTTATGCTGGGTTGATAAATAAAAGATGGGTCTCCCATTTTATTAAAAACAGTACTAAAGCCATTGGATTATCTGGGATTGATGGACAGTTATTAGTTGGTCAGAGAAAAAAAGTTTTAATCAGTCAGGAGGGAAATACCCTCAGCGGCACAAGTAAAAAAGTTTTAATTAGAAATACTTACACAGGTAGAGTCAGTCAGGTTAATACTGATTTGTTAAACCTACTTCTGTCTGCAGGGTATATGCCAGTTATTACTCAACCTGCTACTACTGCCGATGGAGTGATGATTAATACCGATAATGATTTGAATTCAGCTCTAATTGCCTCACAAATGAATGTTGAAAAAATGGTAGTGCTTTTTGAAGCCTCAGGGATGATGAGAGATATTAACGATCCAGGCTCATTAATTAGAAGAATAGCTAAAGATGAATTACCAGAGATTATCAGGTATGCCCAAGGGACGATGAAAAAAAAAGTATTAGGAGCAATTGAGGCTTTAGACAATGGAGTCAAAGAAATTTACTGGGGTGACTCCAGAATAAAAAACCCGATTAGTAGTGCATTAGCAGGAAATGGCACAGTCATATCATGAAAAATATCGCAAAATTACATCAACATTTTTTAATTAATACTTATCCTTTTCGGGGGAAAGTTTTTACCAGAGGGAGTGGGAATTATTTGATTGATGACCGAGGAAAACAGTATTTAGACGTGATGATCAACTATGGAGTTAACATCTTTGGTTATGGTCACCCCGTGATAAATAAAGCACTGAAGGATCAGCTGGCATTGTTACTAAATTTGCACTGTAGCTTTGCTAACGAAGTGAGAGCAGAAGCAGCTGGAAAACTAGTTAAAAAATCTGCTGGAAAATTAAAAAAAGTCTACTTTGCTAACTCTGGAGCTGAGGCTGTTGAAGCTGCACTTAAATTTGCCCTGCTCTACTCTGAGAGAAAAGGCATTATTTCGATGGAAGGCGGTTACCATGGAAAAACTTTGGCTGCACTTAGTGTGACTAGTAACCAAAAATATCGAAATGGTTTAACTTCAAGCTTGATGAATATTTCTTTTGCAAAATTCAATGATGTCTTATCATTAAAAAAACTCATCACTAGCCAGACAGCGGCAGTCATTTTAGAACCGATCCAAGGTGAATCTGGAATAATTGTTCCTGACGATAACTACTTAAATGAAGTTTCAGCCCTTTGTCAAAAAGCTGGCGCATTATTAATTATAGATGAAATACAAACCGGAGCCGGAAGGACAGGGAAATTTTTAGCTTCTCACCATTCTGGAATTGAGCCTGACCTTGTTTGTTTAGGTAAAGGGATTGCAGGCGGAGTTCCATCAGGAGTAGTGATGATGAGTAATGAGGTGGCTTCCAGAGTGGCTAAAGCAATGCAGACTTCTACATTTGGAGGTAACCCTCTTTCCTGCGCTGGAATAAATACAGTTTTAGATTTACTTGATGAGGCTTGTTTAGAAAATATCAGTAAATTAGGTGAATACTTTTTAGGCAAGCTCAAAAAAATAAACTCAGATTTAATTGTGAATGTTAGAGGTCAAGGTTTAATGATTGGTTTAGAAGTTAACGTTGACCGAGATCAAATTCTAAAAAATTTACAAAGAGAATTTATCTTAGCTAGCCCATCTGGAGAAAATGTAATCAGGTTCCTCCCTCCATTTACGATTACTAAAAAAGAAATAGATAAAATTGCGGCAATATTAACTAATGTTTTAGCAAATTTTAATAATGAAAGGACCCAGAATCATGTGTAGATTTCTAGTTATTAAAAATACTGGACCAAATTATTTAATGAAAGATTTAGAAGACTTTAGCTTAATGTGTAAGCAAAGTAAAACGATCGAAGGAGATTGGCAAGGCGATGGCTGGGGTATGGCCTGGCGGTCAAATAGCGCTGAATGGCAGACTTACCATAGCTTAAATCCAATTTGGGAAGAGCTGGATATTTTGTTAAACCTAGGGCAATATGCTCATCAAGTAGTTGTGCATGCGCGCAGTGCTAGTTTTGCTGATTATAAAGATGATGTGAGTGTTAACCAGCCATATCTTTCAGAAGATAAAAGCAGAGTGTTTGCTTTTAATGGGGTGGCATATAAGGTTAAGCTAAAGCGTAGATTAGAAGGAAAAATTGGTGCACAAAAAATATTTAATTTGGTTAACCAGGAGTCAAAAAGAATTGGTAACGGGAATGCCCTTGCCAGCTCTTTCAACCTCGTTAAAGAAAATTGTGAGCAAATTAAAGGTTTTAACTGTGTGCTGCTCAACAACAATAATCTGTCAGTAGTTTCTGACTACACTGTCCCAGGAGATTATTTTAAATTATATAAAACTAATTTAAATGGAAAAATTGTCGTTTGTTCGCAACAAATTGGCAATTATCCTTGGCAATTGATTCCAAAAAGCCAGATTATTGATTTATAATAACTATTGCGAAATACAAAGAAATACCCTCAGGGGCATAAAGAAAAATAATTATGTCAAGATTAGACGATACAATCCAAGCAAAAAAAGATAAAAGACAATCATTAGAAAATTTAGGAGTTACAATTCATCCATATTCATATGATAAAAGCCACCCTATTACAAAGTGTTTAGAGAGTGACGGTAAGGAGGTCCAAACTGCCGGTAGAATCATGAGCTGGAGAACTCATGGCAATGTCATTTTTGCAGATTTGCAAGACAGTACTGGCAGAATCCAGGTCCTCCTACATAAAGATAACTTAGGAGAAAGCTTTGATGCTTTAGCCTTCGTTGATATGGGTGATTACTTGGGAGTTAGAGGTATTGTTGGTAAAACAAAAACTGGAGAAATTACCATCAAAGCCTCAGAATATGAATTCCACGGTAAAACATTAAGACCACTGCCAACCGCTTGGAACACGGCAGACAATAAAGAAGTTAGGTTTAGAAAGAGATATATTGACCTCTTGGTCAACCCTAATACTAAAAGGGTCCTCGATGCCCGTTGGACAATTCTGCGAGAAACAAGAAGATATCTTGAAGATGAATACAACTTTATTGAAGTTGAGACACCTGTTTTACAACCGCTCTACGGTGGTACAAATGCCACTCCTTTTATCACTCACATGAATGCTTTAGATACTGACTTCTATCTCAGAGTTGCTCCAGAGTTATATCTGAAAAGATTAATCGTTGGTGGGTATGAAAGAATCTTTGAAATTGCGCGTAACTTTAGAAATGAAGGTATTGATCAGACTCATCAGCCAGAGTTTACCATGATTGAGTGGTATCACGCTTATGCTGACTACAATGTTGTGATGGATGTTACCGAAGGTTTAGTCAGACATTTGGTTCAGAAACTTAACGGTCATACTAAACTGCAGGTTTTTGAAGATGAGGTTGACGTCGGTGGTAAATGGGAAAGAATTACTATGTTTGAGGCGTTGTCTAAATATGAAAATATTGATTTTGAATCACTGAGTGACAAAGAGATTCAAACAATTATGAAAGACAATCAAATTGAATTAATTGGTGAATTTACCAGAGGTAAAGCGATGTTTAGTGTCTTTGATAAGTTAGTTACCCCTAAATTGTTAGCTCCAACCTGGGTGATTGATTATCCAAGAGATGTCAGTCCGCTCTCTAAAATTCATCGTGATGACTCAAGGTTAGCTGAAAGGTTTGAGTGTTACATCGGTGGTAAAGAATTAGCTGATGGCTGGAGTGAGATTACAGATCCAATTGATCAACGAAACATCTGGGAAAATGAACAGAAAAGAATGAGGTCTGGTGACTCGGAAGCACACCCGATGGATGAAGATTATCTAGAAGCAATGGACTACGGGATGCCTCCTCTGGGTGGAATTGGGATTGGAATTGATCGTTTGGTGATGTTCTTGACCAATACTTGGAGCATCAAAGAAGTAATTGCCTTCCCGACTCTCAGACCGATTAGAAGTGTGGCTGAGGAAGCATCTGTCCAGGCAGATATTAAGAAAGGAAAAATGACTGATAAAGATGTAGCTAATGAACCACAAGAGGAAGTGGTTATTAAAACATTTAATACAGAAGAAAAGGTCGAAGATAATGGGGCACAGTTACCTCCAAGAGCAGATGCAGAAGCATTAGTTAAAAAATATATTAAGAATGATAAATTAAGTCATCATTGCTATATGGTTGGCCAGGCAATGGAAGCCTATGCAAAAGAGCTTGGTGAAGACAGTGAGCTATGGTATCAAACAGGCATATTACATGACTTAGACTGGGAAATGTTCCCAGATGAGCATCCCAATAAAGCCATCACTGATATTATCAATCATTTCCCTACCGTGATGCTTGAAGCAATAAAAGCGCATGCCCCAGGGAGGACTGGTAAACAACCACAAACATTGATTGAACGATACCTCTTTGCTTGTGATGAACTGTCGGGCTTAATGCATGCCGCTTCATTAATGAGACCAGGTGGGTTCTCTGACATGGCAGTTAAATCAGTTAAAAAGAAGATTAAAGATAAATCATTTGCAGCTAATGTTTCAAGAGAAGATATTAGACAGGGATTTGAGTTAATTGGCAAAACCCCAGATGAGCATATTGGATTTTTGATTGAGGTGTTTAAAGATTAAAGTTTAGTTTTAGTGAAAAACAGCTATAAATGTAAAAACAGCCTTTGCGTCACGCGTCGGCTGTTTTTGGTTGTTACTTACTTGCCTTTATCCAGATAGATTGGGAATCTTTAAAAAGATGGATAGTACTTTATGAATTAATAAAATCTAAAGACTCTTTATCAAGTCCTAGCCTATTCTTTTCCTTTTTCCACCCACCCATGATATGGAGATGGAGATGATGGATAGCTTGGACTTGTTGACCGCTATTTGTAAAAAGCTTGTAGTTTTCTTTTATGCCTATCTCACTGGCAATTCTTCGCGCAACAATCAGCAGATCAGCTTGGAGATCTCTATTATTGATATCTATTGTTTCCAGTGATTCTAGGTGTTTTTTAGGGACTAACAAAACATGTTCTGGAGCCGTTTTATGGCTGTCGTCAAATGCTAGCCAATTTGAGTCTTCATATCTGACAGTAGCTGGAATCTTTTTGTTTATAATTTGGCAAAAAATACAGTTGTCGTTAGGCATAGATATCCTTGATTATTGCTACTACTTCATTCAGAGGTAAGGGGCTGGGAGTTTGGTTTCTGTGTTTTATAGAGCCATTGATGAGCATTTTGCCACTGGCGTGATAAAACCAGGTCCCTTTTTTATCTACTTCTATAATTTTTTCATGTAATTGTTTGAGATCCAGATCAGCATCAGGTCTGACTTTAATCCTGATATTACCTAGTTTGGTATCTTTTCTGATCGCTAATACGTAACCCATTTTTTGGGCCATTTTTAAAGTATCATCATTACGAGTGTCCAAAGCAAGTGCTTTCCCTACTTTTATTTGAAATTCTTGACCTTTATTTTCTATAATTTTTTCTGCTTTTACCCTTTGAGTGAGGATGGCATAAGCACTATCAAGACAAGTCATCCCAAAATGAATTTGTGATTCATCATTATGTGGATCACAGTATTCAAGCCCTCTGATCAATTCATGGATCATAAAGTTGTATTTAACATCATTAGCTTTAGGCCAATAAATCTCTTTGAAATGATCAACCTCTGTAACAAAATCAACCAATAATTGGAGAGCTTTGTCTTCTGCTAGTTCAGGATGGATTTTAATACAGTGATCAAGAACTAATGATGTAGCACATATTTTATCAGAAGCATTTTCTGGTTGATGATGATCAAATTCACCTAAACCTGTATCTACGTGGGTGACTTCGTGTAGTTGGTGTCCCAACTCTTCTGCTTCTTCTAAAGTAATTTTGTTACCTGGGTTAACAAATGAAATTTGGGCGTCTGAGTAATGTTGAGCATCAAATCTTTTGAGTAACCAGACTGAGGCAATCGCATCTAAATCAGGAGCATGATGGGTAACAAGAAGTTTTCTAGACATGAAGTTAGTATAACACTTGAGGAGGGAAAAATATGGTGTGATAGAATGCTTTTTAAACAAAAAAATTACCCACCGCAATCAACTTAAAATTAGTTAATCGCAGTGGGCTCCTCACCGGGATATTAAGTAGTAATATACATTTTGATCACTAAAATACCCAGAGCCAAAAAGGATTGAACAAGGGGGTTATAGTTTTTTTCTAGGTTTACTAAAAATAACTATATAGGATCTATTTTTTAGAATTGGTTAATCTCTTGAGGAACCAAATGAGTATTTTGTATGTAATTACAAAAGGAAAAGTTATTAAAGTCCAGATGATAGGCGCCTTATCGTCTTCTCCCCTCACCCACACTGAAATAATAAGCCATTTGTTTTCTTTGCTTAAGTAGTTTGCAACCACATGAATTTTTCTACCACGGACTGTTTTAATAAACTTAGTAGAGTTATTATCATTTTTATATTTCTTGTCAGCCTTATTAAGGGTTAAATAGACAGCATCTTTGGTGATAACTCGTCCCTTGATCCGATCAAAGGCGTGGTTTGTGAAAACTAGGTTTTTATAATTCTTGTCCATGTCTTTAATCTATCATTTTTAAGTTTAGTAAACCAATCTTAGAACAAATGCTATATTCATTAAATTAAAAACTAGATATATGAGCCTATAATTTGACAATCCTCTTCGTTTTTGTTACTATTAATATAGGTCAAATCAAAAAGATCTAAATGAAATTACTGAACACAACAGGTTGACAGATTAGATTAATTATTAAGTTAAACGAAAGGATTTAAGATGAAAAAACAAACAACAATAAAAACAAGAACAAAATCAAAATTACAGTTAGTAGTTAGACAGAGTATTATTCCCCTCGGTTTTAAGCTACTTGGTTTAGAAATATTATTCTCAATGCTGAGTATCTTGTTAAGAAATACCTTTGATGCAACTTTATTTAGCAGTGCTTCACTCTCTTTCTTTCAGCCACTTTTGATTTCTACAGTTGGTGTAGCAAAAGTCATTTTAATGCTAATGGCAGTCTTTGAATGGGCTGGGAAGAAATATATTATTAGAAAAGATAACATTACTTTTCAAGATGGTATCTTATCAACTAATAGTAAGGTAATCAACTCTTCTCATATCGAGACAATTGGATTAAAACAGAATCTATTTGAAAGAATGCTTAATTATGGAACGATTAGAATCTATTCTCCGATGTTGAGTAAAAAATACTTTCTAAAAAATGTTACTAAGCCTAAAAATATTATTAATAACATTAAAGAAGTCTTAAATGAATCTGGTAATGATGATCTTATGATGATGGCTTAAACCTACAATTGAGTGGTGAAATTAGATTATCACCACTCAATTGTTAATTATTTATAAGCCCTTTGGGCTTTTATTATTAATATGCCTGAGCAAATAACCAACGGTGAGTTGCATCTTTCCCACACTTGATACACTGACCATGTTCTTCTTTGACAGTTCCTTTTTTGTCTATAAAAGGTAAGCATCTAGTGGAGGCTTTGGTTTCCTCTTTGATGACTTTCTCACAAGCTTCTGACTCACACCAGAAAGCTTTAATATATCCCCTCTCTCCATTCATAGTATTTATTAGATCATCATAAGTTTGTGCCTCTGTAGTGAGATTTTCAACATTCTTTTGTGCTTTTTTAAACATAGTTGTTTGAATTTCAACTAGAGTGGTTTTGATTGATTCAACTAAACCTTCCTCTTTTACACTACTCTTTTCACCGTTATACCTAAGTTTCATAGTTACTTCTTTGTTTTCCATTTCTCTTTGTCCAACAATTAGACAAACAGGAACCCCTTCAATCTCACAGTCATTCATTTTCCAGCCCATTGAAGTACTAGTCTCAACTCGCTTGTCTGCCCTAATGCCTGCTTTTTTAAGCTGTTTGGTGAGCTCAATGGCATGGTTTATGACAGCTTCATCTTTGTTAGCAGCTATAACCATTACTTGAGTAGGAGCAATTTTTGGAGGTAGGACTAAGCCTTCGTCATCTCCATGGGTCATAATGATAGCCCCAATGATTCTGGTAGAAAGACCAAAACTGTTTTGCCAAGCGTATTGGGTTTTGTTTTCATCATCTTGGAATGAGATATTGAAAGCATTTTCTTTGGAGAAGTTTTGACCTAAATGGTGACTGGTCCCAGATTGTAAAGCTTTTCCATCAGGCATCATTGCTTCAATGGTAGTAGTTATATCTGCTCCAGCAAATTTTTCTGATTCACTTTTTCTCCCAGTTACGACAGGGACAGCCATATAGTCCTCCACTACACTACGATATGACTCTAGAGCTTCATACATCAGGTCGACTGCTTCTTCTTTTGTAGCATGGGCAGTGTGAGCCTCTTGCCAAAGAAATTCTGTAGTTCTAAGGAAGAAGTTGGTTCTTTTTTCCCATCTGACGACATTATTCCACTGATTAAGTAAAATAGGTAAATCACGATGTGATTGGACCCATTTGCCATACATGTCATACATAATTGTTTCTGAGGTAGGTCTGACTACAAGTTCTTCTTGAAGTTTTTCTCCACCAGCATGAGTAACCACTGCTAGCTCAGGCGCAAAGCCTTCAACGTGATCAGCTTCTCTTTTGAGAAATGACATGGGGATGAAAATTGGAAAATAACAGTTCTTGATTTCCATTTCATCTAGATATGTTTGATAACTCTTTTGGATATTCTCCCAGAGACCATAGCCATTAGGACGAAAGACCATACAACCTTTTACCGGTGAGTAATCAGCCAGCTTTGCTTGCTGGATAACCTGGGTATACCATTTACTCATGTCTTCAGACTTGGCAGTTAATTGTCTTTTTGCCATAGATCTCCTTTGTAATTACTAATATTTATTTGTAGTAACTAGTTATTTTGTATTTTATTAATATTGTTAAGTTATTGATGAGGTTGGTTTTGTAGATTGTTTTAGATATAAAAAACTCGCCTTCATACACTAATGTTAGTGTACAAGGGCGAGTTTTCACACGCGGTACCACCTTGTTTCCCTGCTGTGCAGGCTTCATTAATACTTGTTGGGTATAAACACCCTCTAGAGTATAAATATTTACGATATCAGCGAGGAAGTTAGTACATAAGATGTCCTTCCCTACTCCCCGTTGGGACATCAGTTAGGGGCTGATGCTTTCTTATTAAAGAAAAGTATTTGTGTATGGCTATTATACACAAAAAATTAAAATGTAAAAAAGTAAATGGAAAGCATCTAATATCGTAAATTAGCTTAAATCCAAGTCCTAATGGATTCCCCTAGTACTGGGGCAACATCAACGAGTTTGATTTTATCTGGCAGATTATCATGATGCACAGAGTTTGTGATCACAACTGAGTCGATACTTTCATCGGCCATCTTTTCTAGGCCGTCGCCAGCAAAAAGTCCGTGTGTCACCAGGAAGTGAACTTCTTTAGCCCCTTTCTCTTTGAGGAATCTGGCTGTTTCTACAACAGTCCCCCCAGTGTTAATGACATCATCATAGATTAGACAAATCTTCCCATTTACATCCCCAGAGAGACCCATCGGGGTAACTTTACCAGTGTGTAAGTCACGATGTTTGTCTATATTTTCTAGTTCTAAAGATAATGTTTCGGCAAATGTTCTAGCTCTTTTTAGTCCGCCGAAGTCTGGGCTAACGACAACCGCTTCATTTAAATCAAAATTTGTTTCGACATATTTAGTAAATGGTTTTAGAGCAAGAATATGATGAGTGGGAATTGAGAAGAAACCAGGAATACTAGAGTTATGAAGGTCTAAGAGAGAGACTCTTTTAACATAGGAGTTTGAGATAATATTGGAAATTACTCGGGCAGCAATTGGTTCTCCATCTCTAAAGACTTTGTCTTGTAAGGAGTAGCCCATCCAAGGGATGATAAAGTTAACATGCCTTGCTCCGGCTCTTTCCAGAGCATCAGTAATGAGTAAGGTCTCAACCACATTCTCATCTACCGGCTGATCAAAGGATTGGACAAAACAAATATTCTCTCCGGCAATATGATCTTTGATCCAAACTCTTTTTTCTCCATTTGAAAACTTGGTAATTTCTAAATCAACCATTTCTATATCAAGATATTGGGCAATTTTTGTTGCCAATGGGAGGTTAGAAGAGCCTGAGATGAGTTTCATATAGAGTGATTATATTACAAAAGTAATAAATTCCCTAAATTTACTCATTTTTCTCAAATTCAATGATAATCTTATTCCTGATTTTTTTAGCAATACTCAATGATTTCTCTGGAGCAGTGATATAAAAACTACCGAGTGGTTTGTTTCCGACAGGAGGGGCTTCATAGTATTCACCAGGCTGGAAATTAATTCTCTCAAAGGTAATATGCTTACTTTTAGGTATTTTAATTGTTTTAACTATCCCTGACTCTGGTTCCCAAATTTCACAAGCAGTGGCACTGCCAATACTATTAAATTGGTCATCAACATCTTGTTTGAGGGCAAGTTGGGTAATCATTTTTTCTAAATTTATTTCAAAGGCTGGGAGAGCTAGTTCTTGTCTAAAGCCACCCATTCTGACATTAATTTCAATTAAATAAACATGGCCCTTGTGGACAAAGAACTCGGGATCTAAAAAGGTTTCTTTTAGTCTGGTTGCTCTGGCAATTTTTTGGAGGATGAATTTCATCTTTTGTTGAACTGGTTCAGGAGCATTAGATGGAGTTGTTCTAAAGATAATTTGGTAGTGATCTTGACCAATGTCACGAGCGATTACGAGCTTAACTAGAGAGATAAAGTGAACTTTATATTTATGATCGATGTAGCAAATTGGCGTTGCCATCTTTCCTTGAAGATATTCTTCAATCAAGACAGTCTTATCTTGACTATCTAATTGGTCTACTGCCATTTCATTTTTGAAGTGGTCATAAAGGTATGGATAGACTTCATCAAAGTCGCTAGCTGACTCAAGTTTATGAACTCCTCTGCTATGTGCTCCAGCAAAAGGCTTGATAATAACAGGAAATTGAACACTTTTTAATAGCTGTGGGACTTCAGGCAACTGACAAGTAATAGTTCTCGGTCTAAACAGTTGTAGGTTTAACTCTTCCATCAAAGAATGAAGGTTTGCCTTGTTACTCACTTGATCTACTGCGTGAAAAGAGGGTCCAGGGATGTCATAGTGATCTACTAGCTGACCGTGAAGACTTTCATAGTAGTCTTTGCGATTAATCACTCCCACTACTTCTTTGTCTTTAGCAAATTTTATAATTGTTTCAAACTCTGAGCCTTGAGGGATAACTAAATAGTTTTCCGGGTAATTTTCTGGAACTTCTTCATGAAAACTACACTCAATTGGAGTTAGTGCAGGATTGATTTTTAAGATATGGTTTTCAAACTTAGGTAGGAGACCTTTGCCGAGTAAAAGAACTATTTTTTGCATTGAAGTATTAAATCATTATTTTTTAATTTGTCATTAAGCAAAATCGGATTGATTAAGAGTCTTAAAAATGGTTTGTATTATGGTTATTTTATAACTAATCAGTAAGTAATTTAAAGCTGTTATTTTCAGATACGATATACTGGTTATCTGGAAGAGCAAATGCTTGGATAGAGTTTAGATAGGCGTAATCAACTGCTTTTAAATATTTTTCTTTAAATTTGTCACTTCCCCAATGAGGTAGGATTGTGAAATTAAAAATACCAACTCCATTATAATTGTCTAAATTAGCATTTTGAGGATCATCTAAAAACTTAATTACTTCAATATTATTACTTAGTAATACCGAGCCAGCACTTGAACCAATATATATTTTATCTTTGAAATAGTCTTCTTTGATTAAGTCAGTAAATCCAGATTTGTTTGAGTGTTCTAATAGATAAAAGGTGTTTCCACCTGAGACAAATAAAACATCAAATTTTGCTAAATCCTCGATTAGTTGACTCTTATTTTTACCTACTAGGGAGTAATCAGTGACATTCAGTCCAAGATCTGTCAGTGAATTGCGATCAGCCCTTAGCCATTCTGCCTCAGCTTTATTGTAAACATCTGCAGCAGTATCAATGAAAGCTGCTGTCAGCTTATCTGGATTCACCCCTAACTCTGTAGCCCATGAGTGATTAACAGAGCTAGCGTTTGAAGTGAGAACAAATTTCATTTACTTTTCTGACCAAATAGCTAATTGATTTCCTGCTGGATCAATAAAATGGAAACGCTTGCCTCCCGGGAATGAAAATATTTCTTTAGAAATGGTCGCTCCATTTTTCATTACGGTCTCTAGTGATTTTTTTAGGTCTTTGGAATATAAGATAATAAGTGGACCACCTTTTGTAACTTTACCTTTAGCAAATCCACCACTTAAGTGACCATCATTAAACGCTATGTAGTCAGATCCATAGTCTGTAAATTTCCAACCAAATGAATCAGAATAAAACTTCTTCATATCATCTAAGTTCTCAGCTGTGAATTCAATATAGTTAAGAGTGTGATGTTTGTTCATATATTTTCAATAATTAGTTAATTTATGCATAATTATGTCTGCTTGATCTTTGAACTCACTAAATCCATCAATCACAACACTTGGAAGTTTTTCATCAATTTTTTCAAATTTTTATTCATTGGTTTATCTCTTAATTAATTGAGAAAGAATAACCAAAGTTTTTAATAAGTTTTATTATTGTGCTAAGTTTTGGATCACCATCTTTGGTCAAAGAGTTATACAAACTACTTCTATCAAGTTTAGTGCTTTTAGCAATTTTGCTCATGCCTTTAACTTTAGCTACATCTCCCAGTGCTCTGGCAATAAGTTTGCTATCTCCTGTTTTAAAAGAAGCGTTAAGATACTCTTTAATATCTTCTTCTGTTTCTAAGTAATCGGTAGCGTTATATTCTGATAGTTTCATATTTTTCCCTTCATTTCTGTTTTTACTTCTATAGCTATAGTTTTAGCGTGTTGGATATCACTTTGTTGAGTTGATTTATCTCCACCACAAAGCAAAATTATTAAACTCTGATTATGTTTAATAAAGTAGAGTCTATACCCTGGTCCATAATTAATTTTCTTTTCACGAATATTTTTTCCAACTGGTTTTATCTTTCCTAATTTATCTTCAATTAGTCGATTAATATGAATTTGAATAATAGATTTTGCTTTTTTATCCTTTAATTTCTTCAACCATTTATCAAAAATATCTGTTTTAAGAATTTCCATACAATATATATTGTAGTTTGCAACCTACAATATGTCAACAATCTAAATGACTTCATCAGAGATGTAACGGAAATTAATTTGTTATCTTATGAAAGAATTTATTCAATTTTAAGTAAAAAGTTATAGTGCAGAGGATTGGTAGAGCTAATTACTAAATCTATCTATTCCCCATCAACCAACATATGACACTTCTTATACTTCTTTCCTGAACCACAGTAGCAAGGGTCATTACGTTTGATTTTAACCTTCTTCTGCCCTGGAGTAGCTTTCTTAGTCGCTTTAGCGTTTTTTAGAGCTGCAGCTAAGTCTGACATTGAACCCTGAGTAGAAGTTGGAGCTTTGCTTGGTAGAGTCGCATCTTTAACTTCTTTTTCTAAGCTTTCATGGATATTTTCTTTCTTTGTGACCATATTCTTAGGCATGACTCTGACTGGTCTTTGGTTAGATGGTTGAACCCTAAAGATTCTATTCGCAATGGTTGACTCAATCGTGGCAATTAATCCTTCAAACATACTGAAAGATTCTTTTTTATATTCACTCAGAACTGTATTCTTGTCCCCTCTTAACCAGATACCTTCTTTAAGAGAATCCATGTTTTCTAAATGTTCCATCCATTTTTCATCAACTGTAGAGAGAACAACATAATTTTCAATCTGCTTAACTGTTTCTTCACCCATGGTTTTTTCTCTGGCAGCATAGGTTTGATCAACGATATCGGTCAGGTCAGAGATAATTTCTTTGGCATCAGTATGTTTGCTGATATTTTTGAGTAGTTCTCGTTGGGAAGCCTGATCGAAGGGAATAATTTTAGTAAATTCTTTGATGATCGCTTCGTATTCATCTTCTGTGAAATTTTGTGGAGCCCTAACACTTACCATTGCTTCAATTTCCCCGTGAAGATAGCCGAGGATTTCTTCTCTTAAGTTGTCGTCTTTGAATTCTTCATGGATAACTTGATCACTACCTAGTTCTAAAAGTCTTCTTCTTCTTTTGTAGATGATTTCACGATGTTTATTCATTACGTCATCAAAATCAACCAATCTCTTTCTTTGGTCAAAGAAGAATCCTTCGACTTTAACCTGAGCAGATTCAATTGCTTTACCGATCATGCCATGTTCAATTGGCTGATCTTCTTCTATTTTAAGGAAGTCCATTACTTTAGAGATCTGTTCTCCACCAAAGATTCTCATCATGTCATCTTCTAGTGAGAGGAAGAATTGTGAAGCTCCAGCATCACCTTGTCTTCCAGAACGACCACGCAGCTGGTTATCAATACGTCTTGATTCATGTCTTTCGGTCCCGATGATATGGAGTCCACCAAGTTCAATGACTTCATCATGGGCAGCTTGCCACTCTTCAAGTGCTTTGGCATATTCTTTGAGTTTATATTTAGCGGGGTCAATGGCAGGAGGTAATTTAAGTAATTTAACTAGGTCATTGTCAACTTTGCCACCGGCTGTTTTCTTTTTAAAGTCCTTAATTTCTGGTTTTGCTCCACCAAGGACAATGTCAACTCCACGTCCGGCAATATTAGTCGCAACGGTGATTGCTCCTTTTTTACCAGCATCAGCAATGATGAACGCTTCCTTCTCATTGTTTTTAGCATTGAGGAGCTCATGGGTAATTTTCTTACGTTTGAGGAAGTTAGAAATGATCTGATTATGTTCAATTGATTTAGTACCGATTAAGA
>Ga0210043_1000734_pt1 | contig 33548 bp, 33 predicted proteins | sample CryGeymet201501t_FD_183990 | JGI IMG/M metagenome (GOLD analysis project Ga0210043, IMG submission 183990) | Groundwater microbial communities from Crystal Geyser aquifers in Utah, USA - Crystal Geyser metaG 2015-01t (SPAdes) (version 2) | ecosystem: Environmental > Aquatic > Deep subsurface >... | reverse complement strand
TCTGCTGATTCAGTTGATTCTTCTTCAACAATATTTTTATCCTGATCCATAGGAGTAGTTGCTAATTCTCTTATTGAATCTGTGTTTTCATTCGAATCATTAACATCAACAGTCTCTTGTCCGAATGTTATTCCTGCTACTGGTTGGGAATGTTCGACAATTGTTGAAAAGAAGGCTTTTTGTGTAGAAAGAGGGCCTTGTACACTGATGGCAATATTGTCTTGATCAGAAATTGATGCATATGCGCTACCATCAATGGTTCTTGCGTTAGAAAGAGGAATTGCCCAACTTCCAGATGCCTTAACTTGAGAAGACATAGTTCCAGCTCCATTCACATCGACATAAACGATAGAACCTTCGGCAGGTGCTCCAGTTTCAGTTGTGACGCTTCCATAAATTGTTTTTGCCGCAGCTGGAGCTCCATTTCTGCTTGCGGTTTTTATTCCGAATGGTTGTCCGTTATCGTCAAATGTATTTCCAGATCCAGTTCCAATCAGATAATAATATGTTGTAGCTTGCTCTAGACTCCTAATTGTTATGTGATGGATTTGAAATTCACCGATAGTTCCACTAATTTGATCTCTATCATCGCTAGCTTGAGATTTTAAATTATTAGCTTCGGTGCCATATTTTACAAATCCAGCAACTTTACTATCCGTTAAAAATGAAATAGTAAAGCTGGTATCGTGAACATTGGAGACTTTAATATTTTTTGGGGTTGTTTCGACAGATGCTCTTGGTGAAAAAACGCCACCTCCTTTGCCAATAAGCATAGTTCCTGAAATTAAAGCTACGACCAAGACAATTACTCCTAATATGGTGGGTATTCTCTTGTCAAGAATTTTTTTTGGTACTTTTAAAGTATTCATATTTATTTGGCAAAAACTAAAAACTATGCCCATTTTTTTTCACGACAACTCTTCTATCTACTTTAAATAACTATAGCCAAGAAAGCAACGCGAATAAAGACCGAAGGTAATAGAGAGTATGAATACAAAAGATATCTAGTTGTTGATAGGAGGCGTTTCCTCCAGAGCAGATTCAGAAATATCACCACTTTTTGAACTTTCAATTTCAGTTTGCAGTAATGAGCCAGAGTCTTTATTTATAATTGGTTTAACTTCCTGTTTTGGGTCTAAGTCGTCAATTGTGACCTCCAAAGGAACAACTTTTTCAGTTTTTCCATCTCTGGATGTTAATATTTTATAAATTACGAATGAAGATAACTCTTTTTCAGAATAGGAGTGCTTTTCTTGGATTTTTAATAGTACATCTCTGTCAAAATTTGGTGTTAATGGTTTTGCTAATGCAGTTAATTCCTTAGAAATTTCATCATTAGACTGTGAACTTGTTAAGCTGACTGTGATCCAAAATAAGATAGACACGAACAACAAGATCAAGATTGTCAGGAATTGTCGATTAGTTTTCAATTTCTGAAAATCTTTTTTTATTTCAGATTTAGAATTGTTGGTTATATTTTGATTCATATTTTTTTATTTAGACCCAGCTTTTGAAAGTACTTTTGTTTCGATTCCAAAATAGGGAACACTTATAGAAAAACTTGCATTAAGTTTTCGCGAGCCTCTATCTTCTTCAAGTTGAAAGGTTACTGAATCTATAACAAAACTTTTTCTAGAATTTCTAAGCGATTCTGCGAAATTTCTAATAGAGATATAATCACCGGAAATGCTAACATTGAAATTTAATTTTTGTTTTGCTTTTTGTGAAAATGGAACATCTACTGAATCATTTTGAGGTAATTCTAAAACACTCATGTTTTTTATTATTATTTTGTTATCTGCAGCTGCTTTTTCAATAATTTTTGCACTTTTAATTATTTCTGGAGTTGATGGTATTGCTTCATCAAGAGCTGGTAACAAGCTTTCAACTGAAAGATACTCGGTTTGAGCAGTTTGAAGCGCGGCAATTTTTTGAGTAAGTTGTTTTTCTAGTTTTTCCTTATTCTCAATCTCTTTTATTAAGTTAGACATGGTTAAAATTGTTGGTTTGATAGCAAATACTGCCAAGAATAAAACAAGTCCGATTGTCAAGAAAAGTTCAAGAGATACTTTAGCCACTGGATTTTGGTAAAAGTGGTTTAAGATGCTAGTAATTTCACTTTTTTTATTCATTTTTATAATCCTTGAGTTCTATCTAGAAGATCAGTTTTTTTTGTAGTTTGTTTTTCAATTTTTACTTCAGGTCTAGTATCAGCTTTTATATCGAAAAATAATCCTGGTTCTATGGTGCTTGATTCTATTTTGCTAACATTAATATTGGAAAAATCTGGTGAAATTTGCATGTTGTTGATAAGCAAATTAAAAGAACTTTGAGAAAGTGTTTTGCCAGATATCATTACCGAAGTAGGTCTGATGGCAAACTCTTGCAGGATTATTCCTTCCGGCATAATCTTACTCATATTTGCGAAAGTATCAACGATATTTGTTTCTTGTTCAGTTTGTTTGTATTGAGAAATTTTTTCTTGGATTGTTCTAAAGTTTTCTGAGATATCGCCGTATGAAAGAATTATATTCTTTTTTTGATTTATTGATGAATTTAGATCAGTAACTTTTCTATCAAGAGTAAATCTAGAAATAAAACTCATAATAACTACGAGTAAAGTGAAAATGACAATGTATCTTCCTGCAGATAGGGACCACTTCAAAATTTTTCCTATAACAGTGGAAAAAAAAGGATCTTTTGGAACTAAATTAATTTCTATCTGGGCAGTTTTTTTCATTACGAATTAATTGTACTAGATAATTGAGGACTATAGCAAGCTAGAATTAATTATACGAGATCGTCGTCTACAGATGTTTCTATTAAGAATTCTTGAGTTCGATTTTCGTCTGATTTCCATTTTTGTCCAAACGATCTAATTGCTTTATTAACAAGTTTGAGTTCTTTTATTTCAAATATTGCTGCAAAGTAGATATATACCAACATGCCGATAGTGCCGGTGGTTAGCGTTAGAGCGATCAGTTCAATCGTTTTTGTAGTATTAAAAATTAACTCGTCAAAAATTCTAAATGGTAGATATAAAAATATAGCCATGAAAAAACTTGCTGATAATATTTTTAATTGGGGAACAAGTAAAGATTTGCTGATAAAGTTTGGCATAAATTTGTTGAAAATGATTATGTACATTAGAAGTTCTACTAAAAAACTTACGCAACTTATAACTGCCAAGCCTAAAATACCAAAATTGGTGTAGTTAACTACTGCAAAGGAGCCGACAAGGTAGAAGGCAGTAAATATAACCGAAATGATGAGTGGAGTCCTTGTATCTTTTAAGGCGTGAAAACCTCTGATTAATAGTTGCACCATTGCTTGAGCGGTTATGGAGATGGCTAAAATGGCCAAGATTTTTCCAGTTGTAATTGTTGAATGCCAGCTAAAGTTATCAGTTCCAAATGCTAGACGAACGATCGGAACTCTCAAAATAAGCAAAAGTACTGAGGTCGGCATTGCCAAGAATGAAATTTGATTTAATGATTGAAGAATTAGATCTCTGAATTTTTCAAGATTTTCTTTGCCAGATTGTTGAGACAAAAATGGCAATGCTGCTTGACTAAGTGGTACTCCAAATAGTCTGACTGGAAATACTGACAAGTAAGTTGCGTAGGAAATGTATAGGAAACTAAGCTGACCAATAGAGGTTGCAAAATATCCCAAGGCTAATGTTTGAACGTGACTTACTCCAATTGTCAAAAATCTTGCTGGAGAAAGTAAAAACAGTTTTTTGACACCTGGGAAATTTATATTTAATGAAAATGTTGGTTTATATCCAAGCTTAAAAGCTAATGGAACTTGGACAATTATGTGCATTAATGCACCAAAAACCACTCCAATTCCTGCTGAATAAATACCAAAGGTTTTGTGAAATATTGCAACACCAGCGATTATTCCAAAATTATAGATAATTGGAGCAATACTTGGGACGATGAACCTTTTGTAAGATTGTAAAATTCCTGTCATCACGTTTGAAACAGTAAAAAATATCTGGGCCAAAAGCATGGTTTTGGTCAGATTGATTACGATTGAAAGTTGCTCGGAAGATAGTTTATCTCCAACTCTGGCCAAAGTGAGTGGTTCAGCATAAAAGTAAATAATTACACTTGCGATTGCGAAGATCAACATAAGTATATTCAGTACAATAGAACTCATTTTAAAAGCCGTTTGTTCGTCATTTTTTCTTTTGACTGAGAGAAAAATTGGAATGAATGAGGCAGATAGGGTACCAAAAACTAGGAGTTGGAATAACATATCTGGAATCTGGAAGGCTAAAGTCCACGCAGTGACAGTTTCCTCATTAAAATAGGAGAGAATGACTCTCGTTCTTATGAAACCTGACAAAATTGAAAGTATGTTTGCCATGGCAATAACAGCAGCAGCAGAGTTAATGCTAGTTTGTTGTTTTTCCAGCCATTTTGTGTTGTTTGAAAGAAGCTGAGTAATTGTATTTTTTGTGAATGAAAACATTTGTTTCAATTATAGAACATTTCTGGTATAATTCCTGCCTAGCTCAAATTTAGAAATTAGGAATTTGATTAGTTATATAATTAGTATTAAACAATATATATGCCAATATTACAAAACGCAAAAAAAGCTCTTAGATCCAGTAGAAAAAAAACAGTTTTTAATTCAAGAGTTAAATCAATATTAAAAACTATGATCGATAAGATCAAAAAAGAACCATCTGAAGAAAATCTTTCTAGTGCATTTTCTAGTATTGATAAGGCTGTTAAAAGAAAATTAATGCATAAAAATAAAGCTGCACGAATGAAAGTTCAATTAAGTAAATTAATTTCTACTGATGGTAATTCAAAACCAAAAGCAGAGAAAAAAGTTGCAGTTAAAAAAACAGTTAAAAAAACAGTTAAAAAAACTAAGACAAAAGCTTCTACAGGTAAAAAATAATGCAACTAGAGCCACAAATGTATTTGCGCTCAGTTATCAGAAATTTCTCAATAATCGCTCACATTGACCATGGTAAAACGACATTGACTGATCGGTTTTTGCGATTTACTAATACAGTCGATAAACTCGATTTTCAAGACAGAATGATGGATAGTAATCCTATTGAGAGAGAAAGAGGAATTACAATTAAATTGGCTCCAGTTCGTATTGAGTATATTAGCGAAAATCATGGTGGTAAAAAATACATTTTCAATTTAATTGATACTCCAGGACATGTTGATTTTGGATATGAAGTCAGTCGCTCTTTGGCCGCTTGCGAAGGAGTGATTTTAGTTGTCGATGCAACTCAGGGAATTCAGGCTCAAACATTATCAAATTTTGAACAAGCAGTTGCCTTGGGCTTGGTTGTTATTCCTGTTTTGAATAAAGTCGATTTGCCATCTGCGGAAGTCGAAAGAGTCGCTTTAGAAGTGATGGAACTTTGCAACTGTAGAGAAGATGAATTGATTATGGTTTCAGCAAAAACTGGAGAAAATGTTCAATCAGTATTAGAAGCAGTTATCGATCGTATTCCAGCTCCGGGCGGAGATGATAAAAAAGATTCTAGATCGTTATTAATAACTTCTCATTTTGATCCTCACAGAGGGGCAGTAGCCTTAATAAGAGTGATAGATGGTGTAGTTAAAAAAGAAAAAATGGGTTTCACACAGTCAAAATCATCTTTTTCTCCAATAGAATTAGGAGTTTTTGTTCCAGGAATGAAGCCAAAAGATGAGCTGAAGGCAGGTGAGGTGGGCTATGTAGCAACAGGATTAAAGGATATAAAATCTTTAAAAATCGGTGATACTATGACTACTTTTAGTAAAAGAGAAAAAGTTGAATCTTTGCCTGGATACAAAGAGCCAATTCCGATGGTTTACATGGAAATCTATCCTACTGATTCGGCAGAATTTACTTTTTTACAAGACGCTATGGACAAACTATCTCTTAGAGACGCTGCGCTTAGATTTTCTGGTACTCATTCGCAGGCATTGGGAAGTGGTTTGAGAGTAGGTTTTTTGGGAATTTTACATGCTGAAATTGTGGTAGAAAGATTAACTCGAGAATTTAATTTAGAGCTAATTGCTACAGTTCCATCAGTTACTTATCAGGTTACAACCTCTAATGGAGAAGAATTATTAGTGAGAACTCCGGCTGATATGCCAGATCCATCTTTAATTAGAGAGATTCGTGAGCCAATTACTAGAACAAACATTTTGTCTCCAATTCATCAAATGAGTGAAATTATCAATCTTGTAAGAGATAGAAGAGGTAGCTTTGTAAAAAGTACACATGTGGGAAGTAGAGTAAATATAGAATGTATTGTGCCTTTGGCTGAAATAATTACTGATTTTCATGACACTTTAAAATCATTAACTTCTGGCTATGCATCTATGGAATATAAATTAATTAAGTTCGAGCCGGTGGATGCAGTCAAAATATCAATTTTACTTAATGGTGAGGAAGTAGAAGCACTAAGTTTCATGACCGTGAGAGAAACTGCGCCCGAACAAGGCAAAAGAGTTGTTAAGAAATTAAAAGAAGTATTACCTAGACAAATGTTTGAACTTCCAATTCAAGCTGTGATTGGAGGAACTGTTGTTGCACGAGAAACTGTTAAGGCATTTAGAAAAGACGTTACAGCCAAACTTTATGGTGGAGATGTCACCAGAAGAAAAAAACTTTTATCAAAGCAAGCTAAAGGCAAAAAACGTATGAAACAGTTTGGTAAAGTTGAACTTAATCAAGACACTTTTATGGCAGTTCTAAAAAGGTAATTTTTGAAGTAAACTTCACTCATGAAAAAATTACCCCAGAATGCCAGAAATTATTCTGGAAATCACCTTGTACTCGGATTAGTGGGTCCTATTGCAAGTGGCAAGGGAACAATATCAGAATTTCTTAAATCCAAGGGTTTTAAATATTTTTCATTGTCCAATGTGGTTAGAGCTGAAACGCTTGTTCGTGGTTTGGAAATGACTAGAGAAAACCTACAAGACGTTGGTAATGATTTAAGAGAGAACTTTTCTGGATCAGTGCTTGTGGATCGGATTGCCAAAGAAATAAAAAGACACAAGTTAGTAATTATTGACGGAGTAAGAAACCCACAAGAAATTGCTGCTATTAAAAATGAGTTGGGCGGGAAAATTGTCCATATTTCTGCCTTTAAAAATAGACGCTTGGAGAGATATCTTGAAAGAGCTAAAGTTAGGGGAGAAGATGACGCGACTACTTCGAAGTTCAAACAAGTGGAGGCCAGAGATTTAGGAGTTGGAGAAGGAGAAAATGGTCAACAGGTTTCTGAATGTTTGAGATTGGCAGATTTTAAACTAGTTAATAATTCATCTTTAGATCAATTTTATTTAGATTGTGAAAAAATGTTGAGCGAATATTTATAATGACACAAGATGCTATAATATAGATATGACAACCAAAACGGCAGGTACGACCTCAGCTGAAAAAAATGGCTTAAGACGACATGTTGATGAGTACTCAGAAGTTATGAGGAAGGAAGTTCCTTCTGAGAAACATACTTCTGCATTTTTACCTAAGCCTAAAAGGCTGACAATTGACATTCAGGCTGAGAGCGAGCAGATAGTACTAGTGCTTCGACGTCACCTTATAACTCAAATAAATTCAGTTCTTATTGTGTTAGTTATGCTGTTTTTACCTTTACTTTTTTCAGCATCTCAAATTTTCTCTTTTTTACCTCTTTCATACAGATTTATCCTCACTATTGGTTGGTACCTAGCGACTGCAGGATATTCTCTAGAATGCTATTTTAAATGGTTTTATAGAGTTTTTATCGTTACTGACGAAAGAATTATTGATGTAGATTTTATATCAATGATCTATAAAGATGTTTCTACAACTAAAATTGACAAGATTGAAGATATTACCTCAACAACAATTGGCTTCTTGTCATCAATTTTTGATTATGGCACTGTAATTATTCAAACAGCAGGAACTCAACAAGAACTGGAGTTTGAGGATGTGCCACAACCGGGTAAAGTTTCTGCGTTATTAAATGAAATGATCCTTGAAGAAGAGCTAGAAAAGATTGAAGGGAGGGTTCAATAATGCATCCTTTATATTTTCCTCAAATTAACAATAGTGGCGAAATAATGCTTATTTTAGTCAAATACATGTTTGTATTGGCTGGATTTTTATACATGTTGTACGCAGTCTTGATAACTAAACAAGTTTCAATAATGAGTAAGACTTTAGGTACAACAAACTCCACTCAAAACAAGGTTTTGGCCTTTGTCCACTTGGTGATAGCAATATTGGTTTTGATATACTACTTACTAGTTCTGTAAGGTAATTTTCAAATTGGTGTGATAGAATTTGATTAATGATTCGTCTCAAGGTAACTCCAGTTGTGGGCTTGCCACAGTTTACAGGTTGGTCCCAAGTAGCTGAAAGCACTTCCTCAGCAAGTACTAGGTTAATTAGCGTGTTTGCAATTTCAGGTAAACATGCTGGCAATGTTGGTAGAGATGTTTCAGATAAAATTTCCGATTTTTATTATTATGATATTGAACAGCTTCATGAATTTGTTCTGGATTTGGTCGAATTTGTAAAGGAAAATGACTGCGAGTTATTTATTTCTTGTGCTCTGATTAGTGGCAATAGTAGTGTTTTTGTTACCAGAGGTGGCTCTGTTTTTCTAAAGAGAAAAGAAAAAATTGGAAAAATATTATTTTCTCAAGATCAAATTAAAATTGTAAAAGGTAGCTACACCAATGACGACGTATTTGTACTTACCACACTTCAAGCTTCTCAGTTTTTAAACGAAATTGAACAAAAATTTTCTCAAGGTTTTGATGTCGATATCATTATTACTTCTGTTGTTCCAGGGCTTCATGCACAAACTGATTCTTCTTTATCGGCAATAGTTTTTATCAATCAATTTCTTGAGGGCGAGGAAAACGACGAAATATCAACCTCAAAGGAGAGTTTGTTTGAGAGGCATAAAAAAATTGTTGAAGTTAAAGATGAACCAAGTTTAGAAGCGAGCATCGAGATTGATGATGCTGATGATCTAGATGATCAGGTTGGAGACTTAAAAATTTCTGCAGATTTGCCTAAAATTTTTGTTAATAATTTATCAAAACTAAAGCCTTTGGTAGAGAAGTTAAAGAGTCTTGCAAAAGTAGGCATATTTATGCAACTTATTTTCAAAAAAATTATTGAAACCATAAAAAAAATAAGATCACTTAAGCGTAAAAAGCTAGTGTTTGTAGTAGCTTTCGTGTTAGTTTTGTTGGTACTTATTTTGTCATATGCAATAAGTAATAGAAAAGAAGCAGAAAAAATTAATTCTTTGATGATTCCGATTCAAGAAAGGCTTGATCTTGCTCAACAGCAATTGAATACAGATCCAATTTCCTCAAGAGAAATTGTTCAAGAAGCAATTAGTTCCTTAGAAAAATTGCATAAAGAAAATTTAAAGAGTAGCGCTGTCAAATTGATAGATGAAAAAATTATTCAAACTTCAAATTTTTACAATGAGATTTCAGGAAAGAAAGAGATAAGCGAACTGGACGTTTTTTATGATCTTAGATTAGTTAAATCTGATTATATTGCTAACGGTATTGATGCTAATGGCAATAAGTTAGTTCTTTTAGATTCAGAAAAGAAGCAAGTCGTTTTATTAGATATACCAACAAAAAAGGTAGAAGTTAAGGATTTCTCTAGCTATGAATATGCTAGAGATCTTGCTGTGAATGAAAATGAAGTATTTGTGCTTTCAGATGGCTTAAAGTCTTTTAATTTGACACAGGGAAGTGAAATAAAATCTATTAGAGAGTTGGGAGATTCAAATAGAGACGCTACGTTTATCAGTGCCTACGATCGTTTTGTATATGTAATTAGCCCTGAGAAACGCGAAATTTATAGATATTCTAAAGGTGAAGATGGCTACTCTGATCCAATTGGATGGATGCAGTCAGCCACAGGATTGAAATATAGTGAAATAACCTCTTTTTCAATTGATGGAGATATTTGGCTCTCAACAATTGATGGTCAAATTAAGAAGTTTTCTAGTGGTAGGGAAGTAAGTTTTAATACCAGGGGTCTAAATGAGGAATTTTCAAGTAGCGTTAAGATATTCACTAACATAAATCAAATGAATATCTATGTGTTGGAGGCAGACAAAAATAGAATTGTAATTTTTTCTAAAGATGGAGAGTTTAAAAGAGAGATAAAATCAGTTTCTCTCTCAACTGTTGGAGCAATAGTCGCAAGTGAGGTGCAAAACAAAATTTTTGCTGTCAGCGGATCAATTATTTTTGAAATTCCAATTACGTTATAATAGGCTGATGCTTTTACTAAAAAACAAACGAGCAACTCATGACTATTCCATAGAGAAAACTTATGTGTCTGGTATTGTGTTGAGTGGCCCCGAAGTTAAAAGTTTACGCAATAAAAGCGGTAGCTTTAAGGGAAGTTATGTAAAAGTTATTAGCGATGAGGTTTTTTTAATTAATGCTCAAATTACTCCATACGCGTTTGCTGATAACGAAAAATATGATCCAAAAAGAACAAGAAAATTATTATTGAAAAAGAAAGAAATTATTAGTTTGACAGAAGAACTGGATAAAAAAAACAGAACTCTTGTTCCCTTGAGTTTCAACGCAATTGGGAGAAATATTAAAGTAAAAATTGGCGTTGGAATTGGTCTAAAACTTCATGATAAAAGAGCAAAGATGAAAAAAAGAACTGCTGATCGAGAGGTTGCAAAAGAGCTAAAGTCAATAAATCGCTAAAAACACAACTAAAACTACAGCTAAAAACACCTCTCGACTTTTATTAACAATTCATCTTTAATATAAATAAGGTTTTTTAATATTTATTTATAAAGGAGTACCTAGATTATGCCTAAAAAAGTTTTTTGGCCAGCAGCACTAGTATCGATGGGTTTCATTTTTTTGGCATCTAATCTTGGTTACTTGCCTAGAGCCTTTTGGAATCTTTGGCCAATTGTATTAATTGTTGTTGGATTAGGTGGCTTGCTCACTTCTGATCAAGAAGAATGGGAATGCTCGGGAACAAAATCAGCTAAAAAAGTGGTTAAGAAAGCAGTTCACAAAAGAAAGAAGTAGGTTTGAATAATTTTTTCCATATAGCCATTGATGGTCCTGTTGCTGCGGGTAAAGGTACTGTTTCCAGGATCATAGCCGAGAGATTAAATTTTCTATATATTGATACAGGAGCAATGTACAGAGTTGCTGCATTATTAACAATAAAAAATAACTTGAAGTTTGATAATGAAGATGCATTGGTGGCTTTATTAGAAAAATCTGAAATTAAAATGAATAATCCAGTTGGACTAGAAAAAGATGGTCGTCTAACAACCGTGATAGTTAATGACAAGGATGTTTCTTGGAAAATTAGAACTGAAGAAGTTGGCAGAGGGGCTTCAATTGTTGGCCAAATCTCTGAGGTAAGAAAAATTTTAGTTAAGAAGCAACAAGAAATTGCTCAGTCAAAAAATGTCGTAATGGAAGGTAGGGATATTACTTATAAAGTACTGCCAGATGCCAATCTTAAGATATATTTAACAGGAAAAGACTTTGTGAGGGCAAATAGAAGGCACATGCAGCTTCAGAGTAGAGGAGTTGATATATCTTTTAATCAGGTTTATGTAGATCTAGTTTCTAGGGATAAAATTGATATGGAGAGAACCACTGATCCGCTTAAAATTGTTGATGATGCTTGGGTGATTGATACTAGTGATTTGTCGATTGAACAAGTTGTGAACCTAATTGTTTTTAAAGTAAATGTCATGCAAGAAGCATTGTCGGCTAATTAGACGATATACAAAGTGAGGGTAGAAATGAAAAGGAAGAGATCTAAATCAAATGAACTTTCAACTCAGGAGTTAATCAAGCGCACTCAAGAAGTTGAAGACGAAAATGAAGAGAAAAAAAGAATTCGTCTGGAAAAAAGAGAAGAGAAAGAAAAGAAAAGAAAACAAGAGCAAACAGAAAAACTAGTTGCCCCAATTTTACTGATTATTACGATAATTATTTCAATTATTGTCAAACTATTAAGTAAAAACTAGTTTTAGAGACTTTTTTTGAGTTTTTTAATTGGCGGTCTGCAGTATGTGGGTTCTATTGCTGGTTCTGTTCCTATTATAAAATATTCATTGATAATTTTAGAGCCATTGCATACTTTTTTTGACACGATATTATTTGGTATGGCAAATAGATGTGGATTTTCCTCGATAAGTTGGGTTCTAATTATTTTGTTCCAAATAGGTGATGCTCCAGTAATTCCTGATGCAACATAACTCATTGAGGTGTTGTCATTGTTTCCTACCCAAACAGAGACCAATCTGTCTGATGTATAGCCGAAAGTCCAGTTATCTCTTAAGTTGTTGGTAGTTCCAGTTTTTACTGCTACTTGTTGGCCGGGAATGTACAAAGTAGACATAGGTCCAAAAGCTGGAGTTCTGGCCGAATTATCCGACAAAATACTTGAAATAAGAAAGGCAACTCCTTTGTCTAAAACTCTTATGTCTGAGCAATTTTCTTGATTTAAAACACAATCATTTTGATAATAAATGTTTCCTTTGTAATCTTTAACTTCCAAAATAGGGTTTGTTTTAACATGATTTCCGCCGTTGGCAAGTGTCCCATAAACCTCAGTCATATCGAGCATGGTTACTTCACCGCCACCGAGTGTTAATGACAAACCGAATCTTATTCTATCTTTCCAGGTTGAAATACCCATTGCTTCTCCCAAATCTATCATGTTGTTGACGCCATTTTCAGCCAATGATTTAACTGCTGGAATATTATATGAGGAGGCGAGAGCCTCTCTGATTGTTACATTACCATGGTATTTTCCATCGTAGTTGCTGGGGGAATAAGGCTTTGATCCAAATATGTTATAGGTGATGGGGCTATCATTAATTATTGAGTTTACAGTTTTTCCATTCGAAAGGGATAATGAATAATTAATGGGTTTAATAGAACTTCCTGGTTGTCTTGCTCTGAGCGTTACATTAACTTGTCCATCGTTTTCAAAATCAAAATAATTAACACTACCAACCATAGCTAGGATTTCACCAGTTTTTGGATTTGTAACCATGGCCGCACCATTACCAACTTTTAGATTCTTGAGTTTAAGGATTTCATCTGTAATAATTTTTTCTGCTTCTAGCTGGGTTGAAAGATCAAGAGTGGTGGTAACTTCGAGTCCTCCGTTATTTAATAATTCTTCGCCATATTGTTGAGCTAAAATTCTTTTTATGTACATTACAAAGTGTGGAGCTTTGATGTCAATTTTGCTTGTACTTAAAACTGGGGTCTGATTTTCAGCTTTCTTAGCAGCTTCTTTAGTTATATAACCGTCTTCAACCATTCTGCGCAGAACTTCTTTTTGTCTCTCTAAAGCTAATTCTGGGTTAGATCCAAATGGAGTATAGGCAGATGGAGCGGCTGGTAATCCAGCTAATATGGCGCTTTCAGCCAGGGTAAGTTTATTTGCTGGCTTATCAAAATATTTTTGTGCTGCTTCTTCAACACCATAAGTTGATCCCCCATACGCGACCTGGTTAAGATACATTTCTAGAATTTCATCTTTGGTGTAAACTCCTTCAACTAGTATTGCCAATAATACTTCCTTAATTTTTCGACTAAACGTTTTTTGAGATGTTAGTAGTCTATTTTTGACTAATTGCTGAGTGAGTGTGGAACCGCCTTGTAGTTTTTCACCTTTAATGTTTGAGACAATGGCTCTAGAAATTCCTCTAACTGAGAATCCGTGGTGGTTATAAAAATCTTTATCCTCTATGGCTATTGTTGCATTTATCAAGTTTTTTGGAATTTCCGAGAGGGGAATTATAGTGCGGTTTTCATTGTCATAAATTTTAAATAGAATTTCTCCATTTCTATCTAAAATTTTTGTCGATACACTTTGCTCTTTTTTTGTTAATTCAATAGGAGATGGGAGATCCTTGAAAATCTCTTTATATGTCCAGTAGGTTATGGAAAAAATTGCCAGACTGATTAACAGGGAGGCAACCACATGAATTCTATAATCTTTAAATGTTAGTCTGAACGATAAAAATATTTCTTCAAAAAGTTGATAGAGTTGAGATCTTTGTTTCTTAGGAGCTCGTTTTTGCTTCAGCTTTTTTCTTTGTTCAATGGCATAAGAGAGGAGATAACTTCTTAGATATGTTTTTTTATCATTATTGTTGTGTTGATGGTGAAGTAGTTTATCCATGATTAAATCAAGTAAATTGGCTCGATTTTGGATAATATCACACTAAACTAGTTGATACAATTGGATATATTTATATTGAACTATTTATCAAGTTATTTGGCTAAGAAACACTAATTTATTATAGTATTTTAGTTTTGACTAATATTAACCTTCCTCTCAATCACATCCCAAAGTTCCAGCGAATCACCTTCATATCCCAAAGCCCAAATAGCAATGCCACCCAAATCGAGTTGATTTACGTAGTCTAATTTATAGGAAATTGATCTGCTATTTTCATAGTAAATTACATAAATTTCTCTGTCTTCAATGTATGAAATATAAGGAGATAAGGCATCTTCGTTCCAGTGTTCCTGAACACCTAATTCATCTTTGCGTTCAAGAATTTCAGCGACTCGCGTATAACTCGCAGTTGACCCAGTGTCTGGAAATGTATGAGATTGAGAATCTCTGGAAGTTGTTTGCCACTCGTAACCATAAAACGGAATACCTAGTAAAATTTTTTCTGATGGTACTACTTTTAAAAATGCTTGCAGATATTCATTAATATCTCCATCCCAGAATTCTTTACCTCCAAAAAGCGGAGCGACAGGACCGGCATTAGAAGATGAACTACGATGAAAATCGTAGGCCATAACGACAATGTAATCTACATAAGGAGCAATTTCGCTTACGTTCCATAATTGCTGATTGGCAGCCGCACCAGCATACATATCTATACTTAACTGCACGTGGTTATATTTTTCATCAAGATGTTTTCTGAGTTTAATCATAAAGTTGGTGAGATTCTGTCTCATTTTTTCGTCGGTTTCTCCTGAAGTCTCAATATCAATATTTATGCCTGAAAAAGGATAAGCTAATAAAACATTGTCGATTGATTGAAGAAAATTGGCTTGTGCAGTTTGAGAGTTTAGAAAGTAGGCAATATCATCATGATTAAATTGAGAAACCACGATTTCAGATTTCTTTTTATTATCTATTAAATCTTTATTAATTTCAGTAAACTCATCAGAATTCAGTTTGCGTAACCCCATGTCCAATTCACCATCACTACTTGATGAAAAACTTCCATCTGCATTGAGAGTTAAAGAAAAATAACTCAGATGTGTTAGTTCTTTTTGAAGTGTAAATTTATTTACATTCCAATAGGGAAGAAAGCCATAAATAATTTTCTCATTATTTTTTGCTAGCTGAGACTTTGATAAAAACATAAAAGTTGTGAGCGAATCGATAGGAGAAATTAGGGGGATGTCCCAAAAAACCCACAAACTAACTGCGATAGTTGCGAAAAAAGTCACAAAAACTACGACAGCAATTTTGATTTTAAATTTATTTTTTTTGAACCAACTTGGTTTTTGATGAGAGTTATGTTTATTACCATGACTGCTCGTCATTCGTTCATTTGATTTAATAAAGATTTTTTTGGACATTTAAGTTGCTAGAAATCATTGGCTACATTATTTTTTTCATAAATTATTTTTCCATCTTCAGAGACTGGTCTATTGCAGTCTGCGCAGTAGGTTTTTGTGACAGGATCAACATAAATTGTACGAGTTTCAAGTACTAGACCGTCAATTTGTTGGCCAAATTCTGGAGGTAAACCTGTAGTTGGGTCAATCCAAACTTCTTTTGTAATTTTTTCTGAATTAGAGGGAAGACCAACTTCCCAATAAAGTTCTGTTGAAAGAATCGGACAGCTGTTCGATGAATTAGTTACTCCAGTTACTTCACCAGACTCATTATATGCTCGCGATTTTCCTGGCGGAAAACCGCTCGCACAAACTCCTGCCATAAGTACGTCTTCAGGTTTTGTTTGCCATTCATAATTATGATCTTTTAGTATGTAACTCATAATGTCATTAAAAATTGGAGCAGCTCCAGTGACACCTGAAACCACGTTTCGATTCATTGGAGTGTTGTCGTTGTTTCCAACCCAAGTGATGACTAAATATTCTGGTGTAAAGCCAACCGTCCAGTTATCTTTTAGGTCATTGGTTGTTCCAGTTTTAGCACTAACTATTTTGTCGGGGATTACAAGCTCAGAGTTAGATCCAAATGCTTGTACACGCGCATTATTATCTTGCATGATATGACTTGTCATATAGGCTGGGGCTTTATCCATAACTCTTGTTAAATCACCCAAACTTTCTTCACCATCAAACTCTGTGAGAGTTTTTAGATCTTCTTTTCTTTTTTCAAGATTTTCTTCCATCAAAACATTTCCTCTAAAATCTTCAATTTTTATAAATGGAGTAATTGGGGTTTTCACGCCTTCATTCGCCAATACTGAAAAAGCTTGAGCTAGGTTGATCATTTTTACTTCACCACCACCCAAGGTTAGAGATAATCCATATTTAGAGGGATCTGTCCAAGAGGTTATTCCCATTTTATTCGCTTGAGTTATAAAAGTTTCAACGCCAATGGTTCTTAATCCTTTTACAGCAGGAATGTTTAATGAATTTCCAATTGCCGATCTTATAGTCACTGGTCCTTTAAATGATCCATCATAATTTTTAGGACAGTATGGTTTTTGTCCAGGAGATATAAAACAGGTTGGTGAATCAACCAAAATTGTTCCAGGGTTGAGGGCTTTTTCTTGGAATGCTGTAGCATACATGATGGGTTTAATAGAACTTCCAGGTTGTCTATTGGCAAGAGTAACATTTACCTGTCCTTCATCTGTAGCATTAAAATAATCTTTGGAACCAATCATGCTCAATATTTCTCCAGTATCTGGTTTGATAATTAAGGCTGCTCCATTGCCTACTTGATAATTTTCTAGTCTTTTTACTTCGGCAGAGAGAGAAGCTTGGGCAGCGTTATGAAGATCTAAATCGAGAGTAGTAGTAACCCTAAGGCCACCTCTTTCAACAGTTTCAACGCCATATTTTTCATACAGCAGATCTCTAACATAGAAAACAAAGTGTGGAGCATTGATATTAATTTTTGAGAGGGCGAAATTAAGTACTTCACTTTCTGCTTGTTGAACCTCGATTTTTGTAATATAGTCATCTTCTTGCATTCTTCTCAAAACTTCGACTTGTCTATTTTTAGCAGCAACTGGATCAGATCCAAAAGGGGAATATCTACTTGGAGCCTGTGGTAGACCAGCGAGTAGTGCGGCTTCAGCTAGGGTTAGTTGGCTAGCATTTTTATCAAAGTAGCTGTTAGCGGCAGCCTCAATTCCAACAGAAGTTCCTCCATAGGAAATATAATTTAAATACATTTCCAGAATTTCTTCTTTAGTGTAAAGAGCTTCGGTGAAAACTGCCAAAACTCCTTCTTTAATTTTTCTTTGAATTGATCTCTCTCTAGTGAGAAGAGCATTTTTAACTAATTGTTGGGTGATGGTTGATCCGCCTTCCAACCTTCCTCCAGTAATATTTGATCTAATAGCTCGAACAATACCAGAAAGATCAAATCCAAAATGTTTATAAAAATTTTTATCTTCAATAGCTATCGATGCTTGATAAACATAAGGTGGCAGTGAATCGAGTTTAATCGGAGTCCTATTTTCATCTGCAAAAATCTCATAGAGAAGTTTCTGATTTCGATCAAAAATTTGTGTACTGACAGCATAATTGTCAGTGTTTGTTAATCTTCTTGGGGATGGTAAGTCTCTCAATAAATATATAAAAAATCCTAATGAAACTAATATAATTAAAAATATTCCTAAGAATATATACTTTGTTCGTTGACTAAATTTAAGTTTTTTTGGTTTGGCGAGCATTGAGTTTAGAGCAAGTTCTTTTTTCTTTTGTAAAACTTGTTGAATTTTTTTTGAGTTAATTGATTGAATTATTGAGGAAACTTGACTTCTGATCAGCGCAAAAGATCCTTTTCTTTCTGGAGTTACAGCACCAACATTTCTAGTGGTTTGATTTTTATTAGAAACAACTTTTTTTCCAGAAAGTACCAGGTTAATTTTTTTACCTGTATCTCTAGAACTAGCTTTTTTACTCTTTTTCTTTTTTATGCTAGGTTTTTTTATTTTGCTGGCTGTTTTCATAACATTTTATAAATTTAACTAGTTGAAAAAACCACAGTTTACAAAAACCACAGTTTCAACTCAAAGATTTTAAAGTATACTGTCTAGTGTATCAAATTTTTGTATTAAAAAAACTTATATAATATATAATACTCGGTTACAAATACTTAAGGGCTTCAATGAGAGAAATTCTAGATAGCAGTTGGTTTCTATTTATGAATGATAGACACAAACGTCTAGTTGAGACAGCAGTTATTCTTTACGAAAGAGAAATTGAGTTAAAATCTTCCTTAGAAGATTATTCATTTATTGTTTTTCCCATGTCAAAGGCATACGAAGGTTTTTTGAAAAGAAGTTTTCTTGACCTGAAATTGATTGATGAGCATACTTTTGAAGGTCATAGATTTCGTATTGGAAAAGCGCTAAATCCGGATATGCACGAGAATCAACGAGATAAATATTGGTTATTTGATGATTTAGAACAGATATGCGGTCATTTTTTAGCACGTCATCTTTGGGAAACTTGGTTGGAATGTAGAAACAGAATATTTCATTTTTATGCTAAAGATGATAATGTAATTTCTTTAGAGACCGCTGGAGAAAAGTTGCTAATGCTTAGCAATGCAATGAAATCATTAGTAGAATGTCAAATAGATTTAGGAAAAAAACATGCTCAGGTTTATAATATTCCTCTATGAAATCAAAAGATATTAATACAAATTCTAAGTATAGCAATATAACCATCTCTGGGCTTCCCGGCAGTGGGTCGACCACTTTGTTAAACATGTTAAAAAAACATGACTTAATTAAGTTTGATGGCTGGACTGGGTTTAGTGGTGGTGAATTTATGAGAGCTTATGCTAAAGAAAAAGGATTGTTTGAAGAAAATAATGGCGTTCATCATGATGCTAGCCATTATGAAGATGATTTTGATCGACAAGTTGATATGGGAATTAGAGAAAAACTTGCTTTAGGAAAAGGGTGGATTATTGAATCATGGCTTTCAGGATTTTTGGCACAAAATTTAAAGAATACCTTAAAGGTGCTGATGGTTTGTAGTGAAAAGGCAGTTAAAATTGATAGAATTGTGAACCGAGATTCTGTCACTCCCGCAGATGCAATTGCAAATATGAATGAAAGATATCATAAAAATTTAACAAAATGGCAAAGAATGTATAAGAAAGAATGGGGTGAGTGGGTGGTAAAAACTGGTAAAGTAAAAGCAACTGATCCAATTGATTTTTGGCGTCCAAATCTATACGATGTAATTATAGATACTTATTCAACTAACCAACAGGAAACCTTAAAAATAGTTATAGATGCCATCACAAAATAAAAACCCTAAAAATGTTGTGTTTTTTCCTCTGTTAACATTAGTTTTAGTCCTCTGGGTTTTGTATAGAGGGGTGTTCAGTTTCCCAATTTGGTTTGATGAGATAATAGGCAAGGCTATTTTCTTTGGTCTTCCAGTTTGGTTATATGTCACTCTTACCGGATCTGATTCTGTAATAAAAAGTCTTTCACCAGAAAAACTTAAAAGTGGCTTATTGCTTGGAGTCGCTGTTGGAGGAGTTTTTGGTTTTGTTTTTTCGATACTTTCAATTATTCAAAATGGAGCAGTGGTAGAGGCAGTCTCATTGTTTGATTCAAACATATTTTGGTACGAATTTATTCTGGCTTTGTTCACTGCTTTTTGGGAAACGCTATTATTTTTTAGTTTTGTAATGACCACCATTCAGGAGAAATTTAAATCATGGTCAATGGTGTCACAGGTTATTTTAGTAGCTCTAATCTTTCTCGTTTTTCACATTCCAAACATAATTTTGAGATATGATATTTCTTCAGTTTTGCCACAGATATTTATTTTATTCTTATTTGCGATAGGCCAAGGGTTTTTATTCTATTCAAGAAAAAATTCTTTTGCATTAATTCTATCCCACGCAATTTGGGGTATGGTTTTGTTGGTACATAGTGGCTTTTAAACTTTACTTAAAAGTGTCCAGTGATACAATTTATCGTTTACGCGTAAATTTCATGATTTAAAGGTTGTAAATTGACAAAAGTAAAATTTATTACATCTACGTTTGCATTATTATTTGGTATTTGTATTTTTGTAGTATCGCTAATAATGTCTTCTCAATTAAAGTTTTATAATTCTCCAAAAGTTAGTGAAAGAAAGTTTTACATAGGAGAAAGAATTTTGCCGGACCATGTCTTTTATCCGTTGTTAATGATTGCTGACAAAATAATTTTGAAAGTCTCAACCGGAAACAGGAAAATTTATGTCAAAATCAGATTGGCTGACGACAGGTTATATAGCGCCGAAATGCTTTTAGAAAAAAACCAAGAGGGTTTGGCTTTGTCTACGATGACAAAATCTCAGAAATATTTAATTACTGCAGCTCAAGATTTTTTAGGAAGTTCAACAAAATCAGATTTGGTAAGGAAAGATTTATTGATAGCCCTTGAAGACAATATGACTGAATTAGAAAAATGTCAGAAAGAGTTTAAAAATATTGATGCAAACCCAATTAACGATTTGTTGATTGAATCTAGTGTCTTGATTGGTCAGATCAAAGACTAATTTTATTTTATCTAACAGGTATTTTTTTACGTATTGTGTGTATGGTTACAAAACTCTATATATTTGATATCATGCTATTAAATAGTTATAGAATAAGGAGTTGATATGTCTGGAGAATTTAAAGATGGTCTTAGTAAAGCTTTCGAGGCTTTTTCTGCCAATCCATTAAAGGCTCCTGATACTGTAAAAGCCAGTAGTGTGAGCCAGTTGTTTCCTGATAAGAGAGATGCTCAAGTTGGAGACCTTCAAGAAACAATTCAAAAAGGTCGTAAAATTGATTTTCAAGATTCTCCAGAGAAAAGCGAAAGAGTAAAAAAAGAACACGTAGGAACGTTGGCAAAGGCTGCCTCAACAGTGCTTCAAGCTAGTGAGGGCACTGCTTATTGGAAAGAGAGAGCCTATAAACCCAGTAGTGAATCTGGTGATGACACAGAAGCTTCTTTAAATAGAGAACAAGTTGCAGGAAAGCTTTTAGATGCAATGATAAGCAATGGTGGAAATGAAATAAGGTATGAAATGTTTGATCGAGCATTTTCTAAGGATTTAGAGAGTGCTTATAGTTCTTCTGTAGAAGGATCAATGCCTGCTCATCAAAGACGCTTGTTTACTAAGATTGCTCCCTTATTGTATGAAAGAATGAATGACAAGTTAAGAGCTAGTGGCGAAGAAGCTGAAGACGAAAAGCATAAAATCCAACTTGCAGAAAACCAAAAGTTCATGGTCAATAAGCTGAAGTCAGTAGCGAGGGGTGATCTAGAAGCTCGTTTTGTTGGTAAAAAAGAATACAGTTCTTTCTCTCATGAAGCAATGCAATCTTTAATAAAAATTGGTGGTGGAGAATGGAGAGATGTTGTAGATGATTTTCTAAAAGATCCAGACGCTAAGCTTTCAGATAAAGAGGATATTGTTGCTTATCTGCCGATAAACAACTTAGTCGATTATGTGAGCTTATCAACCGCGCTAAGTAAAATCGATAAAGAAGGAAAACAATTTAAAAAGGTATTGGAAGCTGGTTTGAAAAACTTAAGTGAGAATAGTTTCCGTTTAGGTCAATTGGATGGCGAAAGAGTACAACTTGAGCACACAACTAAATTATTCAAAGACTTTTCTCCTGGCGAACAAGAAAAGATACTAAAAAACAAACGAGCGACTGCAAAAGGTCATCTGCTTTCTATGAATTGGGGCGGAGACAGCAAGCTTGCTCAAAAGGCGCTAGAAACTATATTTAACTCTGAAGAATTTTTTAATTCAGAAGAACAAAGCGACTTGTTATTTAGTTGGCAGGAGTTTGCTGCTGATGGCGTTACTAGTGCTTCACAGACAGTTATTGAATCATTACCTGAAGCCATGAAGTCTATTGTTGATGAACCAGTTAGGCTAAAATTAGCACAAGAGTTATTTAATAAGATTTATAATGTCGTTGACGCACATAAGAAGCGACCTATAAAAGAGAATCTTGATAGGATTCTCTATTACTTAAAAACTATGCAAAAGGTGCAACGTGGTTTTAAGCCACAAGACAGACCTATTGCTAATGGAAATATGATTAAAGATCTTGTTAGTGAAGAAACTAATATTTCTAGAAAACAAAGAAAAGATATCATTGCTTCTCTAGATAGGATTAGTTAGGTTAAACTAGAAAAAGAATAGAAGTTCAAACTTTTCTCGCAAACTATAAGAAATGTTATAGATGATTTTACCAATAAGGGTATGTAATTAGTTTTTTTTGTTGTGAATAAGTGCATGTTAAAAATCCCTATACATAGATTTCATTTTTATATTTGGGTATTTTTTGTGCCCCAGGGCACCTTCTCTTGCTTCGCAATGGCCCAGGCCAGCCTCTCTTGCTTAGTTTACACTATTTTATGACTAAAAATAAAGAAATCTTTATAAGCATGGCAGAAAACTCCGGGCTTTTAAGCCCGGTGATGAATGCCAGGCATTAGGAGTGTTTAGATTGCTGAGAATCTAGGTAGGCTCGAATAGCAGATTCATTTTTTTGACCAATAGACTCAACAAAATAACCATCTGCCCAAAAAGAGTCTCCCCAAAGAAACGCTTTTAGTTCAGTGGCAAACTCTTTTCTGAGCACAATACTAGTACCACCTTTTAAATATTGCATAGTTTTGGATGGGGAATCGACTGGATTGAGTTGAATAAGTATGTGTATGTGCTCAGAAAGAATTTCCAATTTATGAATATGCCAATCATTAACTTCACAACATTCAGTAAATAATTCAATAATACGTTTTTTGAGTTTGCCTCTAATAATTTGTTTTCTATATTTGGGAATAAAAGTAAAATGGTATAGGAGACGATGTTTGGTATGAGAGCCTATCTTATACTTGCTGTTGCTATCCTGCATATAGCAAGTATATCAGCAATCTAAATACAGCTCCGAAGTGAAGCTCCGGCCTTTAGGCCGGTGAGGTTCACATTATTTGATGCACTTTGTTTTAGTTGACCACTTATTTAAATCGTGAGATTCTTATATTCCTTTAAAAACAAATGCACAACATATTGTGGTTAATACACTAGCTACATACAAATTGAGGTGTTAGTAGTTTTAAGGAGATTGATATATATGAAATGTCCGTATTGCAATAAGGCAGAAACGTCAGTTGTAGATTCTCGTGATGCAGAAGATCAAGCAACAATTAGAAGACGCAGGAATTGTTCTAGTTGCGACAAGCGTTTTACTACATATGAAAGAGTCGAAGGAATTGATCTTAAAGTTATAAAAAAAGATGGAACGAAAGAAGAATTTAGTAGAGACAAGTTAAAAAGAGGTCTCACTAAGGCTATGTGGAAAAGACCAATATCTATGTCTAGTATTGATGAGATGGTAGATGAAGTAGAAAGAAGGTTGAGACAAAAAAAATCCAGCGAGGTCAAAAGTTGGGAAATTGGTAATTTAGTAATAAACAGACTTAAAAAAATAGATACGTTATCGTATTTACTTTTTGCAAGCGTATACAGAGATTTTGATAGTCTTGAAGATTTTAAAAGCGAATTAGATAAGCTTACAGAGTAAAAAAAACGATAGAAGGATATTATGGCTAGCAAAACTCTTCCTAAAAAACAAATGCATTTCACCAATCGAAAACTTGACGATGGAATGGGTAAAGCAGTTGCTCGTCGCACCTATCTAAGAAAAATTATTGATTCAAAAACAGGTTATGAGCGTTGGGAAAAATGGAGTGAAGTCGCTGATCGCGTAGCTTTGGGGAATTCATTGCTAGTTAAAACCATAAAAGGTCTTGGTGCAAAACATCAAAAAGAAGAATACGAAATTTTAAGAAAACATATTGCCAATGCATCTTTATTGATGTCGGGACGTCATCTTCAGCATGGAGATGAGACTCAACCTGGAAGGAACATGGAGGTTTTTACAAATTGTAGTACTGCATCTTCATCTTATATTCTCTTTTATTTATTAATGAATGGTTCTGGAGTCGGTAGAGCATACGATGATGATATGTGTGTTGTTGATTGGGATAACATGCCAAGTGTACGTTGCGTAATTTCAGAAGAACATCCAGATTTTGTTTGGGGTTTCGATGAGAGTGTTTTGGATGCAAAACATAAATATGGCAAGGGTGATAATATTCATTGGTTTGAAGTTCCTGACGATAGAGAAGGTTGGGCACAAGCTGTGGAGTTAATGGAAACTATGGCCTTTGAGAAAAAATTTAAAAATGAATTATTAATCTTAGATTTTTCAAAAGTTAGGGCAGCTGGCTCATTGATAAGAGGGATGCAGAATAGACCAGCCTCAGGTCCAAAACCGTTGATGAATGCAATAGAAAGAGTGGTAACTGTCAAAGGCGCGGGTATGCCTTTATGGAAGCAAGCACTTTTTATAGATCATTATTTAGCAGAATGCGTTCTAGTCGGTGGCGCTCGCCGCAGTGCTAGAATCGCCACCAAGAATTGGACCGACCCAGAAATTTTCGAATTTATAGAAATTAAAAAAGGTGGTTTTTTATGGAGTGCTAATAATTCTGTAACAGTTGATGAAAAATTTTGGAAACAAAAAACCAAACATTCAAAGAAAGTTTTAGAAGCAATTATGAGCTCAAGTTATCATGATGGGACGGGTGAACCTGGATTTATCAATCAACATAAACTAGTTCAAAACGACGATGGTTATGATGATTATCAAGACGGTAAATATGCAGAGAGCCAAAAATTCAAACCAATGAAACGAACTGAAAAAATGCTAGCTTTAATAGCCAGAAATGCGTCAGCGAAGCTATATTCTCAGATTCCAAATCCTTGCGGAGAAATTTCCTTAAATATGTTGGGTGGCTACTGTGTGATTGCTGATGTCGTTCCTTATCATGCGCCAACTTTAGATGATGCAGAGGAAGCATTTAGAGCTGCAGTCAGGTCATTGATCAGAGTTAACACCATGGATTGTTTATATTCTCGTGAAGTCCAAAGAACCAACAGAATTGGTGTTGGTATGACAGGTATTCATGAATTTGCTAGGAATACTTTTGGTTTTGCATTTAGAGATTTGATTGATGAGAAGAAATCAATGGAATTTTGGATGACGTTAGCAAGATTTAAAAGAGCAGTTGTTGAAGAAGCAAAAGAGTACTCAAAAAAGCTGGGAGTTAATGTACCTCACACAAATACTACAATCAAGCCATCTGGCACGGTTTCAAAGCTTTTTGCTTTGACAGAAGGTGCTCATTTGCCAAGTATGCGTGAATACATTCGTTGGGTTCAATATAGAAGTGATGATCCAATGGTAAAAAAATACCAAGAAAAAGGTTACCCTATTAAAATTTTGAGAAGCTACAAAGGCTCGACGGCTGTTGGTTTTCCAACACAACCACTTATTTGTAGAATTGGTATGAATGGGGAGTTAGTAACTGCAGCTGAAGCTACTCCAGAAGAACAGTTCAAGTGGCTTATGTTACTTGAAAAATATTGGATTGTTGGTGTTGATAAAAATGGCAAGCCTTTTAGTGAAGATACTGGCAACCAAGTTTCATATACACTCAAATATAACCCTGAGCTAGTTTCTTACAAAGAATTTTCAAAGATGGTGACCAAGTATCAAGGTGAGGTTAAATGTTGTAGTGTTATGCCACAGACTGATGGTACTGCCTACGAATACCAGCCAGAACAACCAGTAACTATTTCAGAATTTATGGGAGTACTTAACGAAATCGAAAAAGATGATGAAGTAGCCGAAGACGTAGATTATGAGCATCTGAAATGCGCTAGTGGGGCATGTCCAATCTAAGTTATAGTTGTATCTATATGATAGAGAATATAAGAGATAGGTCCAGAATATATCCAAAGGAAGATCTTAGGGATCTGGGTTTAGCTATCAAAGAAGAGCTTAAAATGATATTGGAGTCAGTCAAAAGAAAAAGGCTAATAGAGAATGCGAAAAATATTGCTTAGGCAAAAAGCATCACTGGAAGAACAGTTCATTTTATTCAGGAAAATGGTCAATTAGTTTGGGGAGTTGAAATTGTAGTTCCTTTATATTTAGAGGATACAAATGAAATATTGGGTTATTTATTAGAGAATTTGAGCGTCAAAGATAGACTTTCAAAAACAGAGATATTGGATTTACTTTCCAAGATGAAGGAAGAGAGATATTATGGCGATTATACTTCTGAATTCAAGCTTGGAGAGAATATAAGAAGAATCAGAATTATAAGTATGGCTCCACAAGAGAATCTGCCAGCAAAACATAGAAATATTAAATCAGGGAGAGCTTTTTATAAAGATAGAACTATTCTTTCAAGAATAGTTGACGATTACGGTAGGAATTTTCTTGAGAGATTTGGAATAAGATTGAAAAATAAACTTAAATCTAATTTAACAAAAAGACAAGCGTTGGATGAATTATTACTTGATCTATTTAAAAATGATCCTGTCAAAAAAAAGAAATTTATGTCAGAAATTAAGAAATCAACTGCTGATGAGATTATAATAATTCAAGCACATGGTGGAAAGAGTGACTTAATTGGGGAGCAAAACAAAGAAGTGTGTAATGAATTAAGACAATTTCCAGGCAATAGAATAGATATTAAGAAACTTATTAGTCGATATGATGATCCTGATAAAGTTGCAGCCATATTGATTGATACTTGTTATATTGGTGAGACTAATCCCCCAGTGGGCAAAGTTCCAGTTTTTAGGGTAAATGGAATAAGCGGCGGAGGATCGATGTTTGTTAATAAAGGAGCACTGATGTCTTTACCTGATTAATCTCCAATTTTCCATCTAGGAAGCCTACTCAAAGTTTCGAGTTTTTTTACATTTTCGCCACGCTTGAATTTATATCCCGCTACTAATCCAATTATGGCCGCATTGTCCATGCACAGCCTTTTTGAATAGGGAGTTCTAAAAATTATTTTATTTATTTGGTTGTTGCTAGTTGGGTAGGGTGACAGTTTTGGGTTTTTTGTATCACTATTACTTACTTTTTTTCCAGTATTTTTTATAGTTTCTCTAATCATTTTTCTTAAGTTTACATTTGCTGCAACGCCTCCACCTAGCCAAATTTCAGCCACATCATATTTTTCTAAAACTTTACTCAATTTATACATAATATGCCTAAAGACCCCATATTGTGCTGATGCACAGAAGTCATAGGTTTGTTGCTGATTCAGCGAAGTATCACCGAAGTGATCTTCAATATAGTTTCGGGAGAAAGTTTTTAGTCCTGAGAAGCTCATATCAAAACTTTTAGTTGTGGTCATTGGAAGGGGAAAATCAATTGCTTTCGGGTTTCCCAAGTGCGCAAATTTTTCCATGATTGGTCCAGCTGGATATCCCAAATTTAGCATTCGACCAATTTTATCAAGACATTCTCCTGCAGCGTCATCAATGCTACTTCCCAGTATTTGATACTCTCCAATTTTATTAAACAGAATAAATTCAGTGTGTCCTCCAGAAACTACTATCGAGAGCACGGGGTAATTGATATTGGTATTATTGGAGTTGTCGCTAATCTTTTTTTTGTTAGATTCAATTAATTTTTCAAGTTGTCTAGAATTTTTTGTATCTAGAGTATCATTTTTTTTAAGCGAGTGGTTTCTTTGAGCAAGAGCCGAAAGGGAGTGACCCTCTATATGATTAATTGCTATTAGAGGCTTTTGACTTTTTATAGCTAAATCCTTCATAAAATTTAGACCGACCTCAAGTGCTGGAGCTAAGCCAGGGCCAACAGTTACTGCTAGTGCATCGATATTATTTATAGTTAGTTTGGTCTTATTCCCCAAAGCAATACTCGCTCGTTTCAACGCAGTTTTTACAGTTGGTTCAATGTTTTCTTTATGAGCTTGTTTAGCGACTGTTGGAAATACACCTCCATATGGTCTATGTAGCTCGGTTTGGGATGCAATAATGTTTGATAGGACAGTGTCTCCGCGAAGAACAGCTGCAGATGTATCATCACATGAAGTATCGACAGCTAAGATTAAAAGATATTTGTTCATACTCAATTTAATATTTGATTTAAGTATTTGTAACACTCTCGCAGGCAGTTCGCCTGAATGTTCGTTTATACAAATTCTTAAATCAAATATACTAACTTATCTCTAAAGTTCTTTTATTTTTATATTGACTAATGAGAATTTTTACAATTTTTGTATTTTTAAATTTTGAGTCAATAAACTTTGAAATTTGGTCAAACCACTCAATTACTATAATATTGTTTTTTCCAATTAGGGATTCAATTTCTAATCGATCAAACATATTTTTGTCTTCAACTTTCCACATGTCTAGATGAAATAATTTTCCTGTAGTTTGATGTCGAGTAAAGTCATATTCTTCTATATAAGAGTATGTTGGTGATTTTATAGTTTCTTGAATATTTAAAAATTTAGCAACTCCTTTTGTAAAGATGGTCTTACCTGTACCCAAGTTACCATTCAGAGCGACGATGAGACCATTTTTTATAATCTCATTCCAGTCTTTTAGTAATAATCGACCGGCAATTTCTTGAGTTTCTTCTTCTGAATTTGAAATAAGCTGAGTTTTTTGATTAGCTTCAAAAACAGGGTTATTTTTGTTTAGGCCACCTCTAAGCGTTACCGGAGTTGAAAGTGTAGTGTCAATAACAGTTGATGGATCATTATGAGGTAATTCTCCTGCGTCTAAAACTAAATCAATTAAATCCTTTTGTTTTGCGGATGCATTTTTAAAGATATCATCAATGGAATAAGGACGTTTTTTTCCAGAAGCGTTTGCCGAAGTTGCAGTTATTGGTTTTTGATATTTTTCAATTAAATTTAGTATGAGTTGATAGTTTGGAATTCTGATTCCCAAGGTTTGAAATTCTGAAGCCACTCCAGGCGCCAAACTTTGATCTGTGGGTGTCAAACTTTTGGGAGATAAAACTAGATTTTTCGCTGAATTATCATCTTCTTTATGTAAAACTTTGCAAACCACAGTAACAGGTCCTGGCAAGAATTGTTTAAAAAGTGAATCAGCCTGATCGTTGATAAAAACGTATTCAGCAGCCATTTTTTTGTCTGATACAGCAATCGATAAAGGTTTACCTTCTCTACGGATTTTATAAGCAAGCAGTTTTTTTACAGCTTCATTATTAGTTGCATCAACTCCAGCTCCATAGGTAGTTTCTGTAGGAAAAACAATTAAACCGCCCAAATTCAAAACTTTAATGGTTTTGGCAATTACTTCGTCGGCGCTAGTATTTTTTACATTTATAATTTTCATCTTTTTCTTTTAAATAAACTAAAAGGGTTTTTCTAAAAGTGAACATAATGGAGCGTAGATTTAAAATGATTCTAAAATCTGCGCAATCGAGTTTACTTGTGGAAAAAACCCTTTTAGTTCACCATGGTATTATACTACTTCAAGAAACGAATACTTTGCTATAATCTAGGTACATGTTTATCGATTCTATATCAACAATACCAAAGTCAAGAAACTTCAAATCTTCATTGAAATTCGTTTTATATCTTAAGAATAAAGAAGTGAATGAAATAAATAAGGTTCTAGATAAAGTAAAGTTGTTGCCCAAAAAAGACCAAGAGATTTGGAAAAAGAATTATGGAGAGATAATTAACAATGCTCTAGATTTGTTTGTTGACGATTCAAACCTAGTGTTAAAAAAACTTTCTCTTGATGATGAAGTTTTAGAGCTATCACATAAATTAGTACTTTCCCTTCAAGATGCAGTAAAATCTGCTGAGGATCTTTTAGGATCAGAAACTCAACTTAATAGTTAAGTAATTTTATGTTAATAAATTTGTTTACGACTTTTATTTATCAACCCTTTTTTAACATATTGGTAGGTTTTTATTGGATTTTGGGGCTTTTTGTCGATGGCAAACCCGATATGGGTATTGCTGTTATTTTTTTGACGATTTTAATTAGAATAATTTTGTTACCACTTTCTTTGAATGGAGATAAATCTGAGGTGGAGCGTCGAGAAATTTCTCAAAAAATTGAAGATATAGAAGAAAAATATAAAAATGAACCAATAGAGATTGAAAAAGAAAAAAGGAAAGTAATGAGCACGAGCAAGAAAGTCTTGTTTGGAGAACTTATTAATCTATTTATTCAGGTTGCCGTAGCTTTAATGCTTTGGAAAATATTTAAAACAGGCTTGGAAGGCGAGGATATTCATTTGATTTATCCATTTATGCCTGAATTTGATTTGCCGTTCAATTTAATGTTTTTAGGTAAATATGATTTATCAAGAACAAACATTGTCTTGAACTTAATTCAGTCATCATTAATTTTTATTTTAGAGAGTATTTCTTTATACACCTCTCCATATAAAGTTAGCAAAAATGATGTGGTAAGATTGCAGTTGGTTCTTCCAGTAGTTTCATTCATAATTTTTATGGGCTTACCGGCAGGAAAAAAAGTTTTTGTGATCACTACTTTGATATTTAGTATTGTTCTTAAAATTTATAAGATAATTAAGCGAAAATTAACAGAAACTAAAGATAAGCAGATTACTGAAGAGAAAGAAAAATCTGACGAAAAAGAGCCTGAAAAAATTGTGGTAGCTACTAAGTAGTTGTAGATATACAATATAATTTATAAAGTAAAAAAAACGAAGTATGGAATTTGACAGATTAGTAGTTTCATTTTTGGTTGATGAGGTAGTCGGTGGATTTTTTATTTCCGTTCCTCCAGGTCATGTTGCTTGTATTTACGATAGAGGCAGGGGTGTTTTGCCTAGAATTTGGGGTCCAGGTCTTCATTTCAAAATTCCTTTTTGGCAGGTGGCTAAATTATTTAATGCACAAATAGTTGAGTATTCTATTTCTGAAGGTTTTGATATTTCAAAAAATAAAGAAGCTTTGGGTGATGAAAAAATTATTGTAATGACTAAAGATGGTCAAGATATATCAGTCGAAGGTTCGGTTTTATTCAGAATTGATAAACACAACGCGCCTGAGTTATGGGAAAATCTAGGTGAAAATGTAGTTTCCAAAGTTGTTAGACCTTTCTCTAGAAGTAAAATTGCAGGTATTATTTCTGATCTCACTCTTGATCAAATTAAACAACACAGAGGTCAAGTGGAAAATATAGTTAAAGAAGAGCTTAATAAATACTTTCAAGATAGAGGTCTTGATTGTGAGGGCTTCTTACTTTCGTCTGTCAAGTTAGTTCATGCCAGAGGTGAGAAAAAAATTGTTATTGATGACAGTGAAACCATTCCAGTTCTCAAAAATTAGCATGAATTTGCTGTTGACTTAGAATTTCAATACGATATATTATATGTTGCCTTAGCAGTCTCTATTTAAAACTGCTAAATTAATCATAAAATTAATAATAAAAAACAAGGAGTTAATATGAACGACATTTCTGTTAAAAAGATTTCACCACTGTCTGGATACGTTTTAGTTGAGCCAGCAGCTTCATCAAATAAAACAGTATCTGGTATTTATTTACCAGAATCTAATTCTGAGAAACCACAATATGGTAAGGTTTTAGCCTGTGGTGGTTCTATTTGGGAGAGTGGTGTTAAAGAAATCAAATGTCCAGTCAAGGTTGGTGATACAGTAATTTACAAAAAATGGGGTGGAAATGATTATAAAATTGATGATATTGAGTATCAGTTTTTAAAATTTGAAGATGTATTAGCTATCGTGAAAGGAAAATAATTATGGCAAAACAATTAATTTTTGGCGATGATGCCAGACAAAAAATGCTTTCGGGAGTTAATCAGTTAGCAAAAGCCGTGGTGACAACTTTGGGACCCAAGGGCAGAAATGTAGCATTAGACAGATCATGGGGAGCTCCAAATGTAGTTCACGATGGCGTTTCAGTTGCAAAAGAAATTACACTCGAAGACAAATTTGAAAATATGGGAGCCCAGCTAGTTAAACAAGCTGCTGAGCAAACTAATGAGGCTACCGGAGATGGAACAACCACAGCTACATTATTAGCACAACAAATTACTGTAAAAGGTATGCGTTTAGTTACTGCAGGCACAAATCCAATGATTATGAAACGCGGTATCGATAAAGCAGTTGATGCGGTTGTAACAGAAATTAGAAGATTAGCTAAACCAGTTAAAAAAGCAGATTGGGAAAAAGTTGCAACTATTTCAGCTCAAAGCGAAATTATCGGTGCAAAAATTGCCGCAGCACTGGCACTGGTAGGACAAGATGGAGTGGTTGAGGTTGAAGAAGGTAAAACAATGGATATTACCATCGATCACAAAGAAGGAATGATTTTTGATAAGGGCTATGCTTCACCCTACTTTGCAGCAGGCAGTGAAGATATGATTGCTGAAATTAAAAGTCCATATATTTTGGTTACTGATCAAAAAATTAGTAGTATTCAGGATTTAGTTCCTTTCTTAGAAAAGTTCATGCAAGTAAGCAAGGATTTGGTAATTATTGCTGATGATATTGATGCTGAAGCTTTAACTGCTCTGGTTGTCAATAAATTACGTGGTGCAATTAATGTTTTAGCCGTTAAGGCTCCAGGATTTGGTGATCGCAAGAAAGCAATGACTGAAGATATAGCTGTACTTGTTGGTGCAGAAATAGTTTCATCAGATCGTGGTATGGCTCTCAAAGATGTGGCAATTGAACATTTGGGTCGCGCGGATATGGTTAAATCAACCAAAGACGAGACAACCATTGTTGGGGGTAAAGGTAAAAAAATAGATATTAGTGGTCGAGTTTCACAAATTGATGCTGAAATTAAAGCTTCTACGTCTGATTTTGATAAAGAAAAGCTTCAAGAGAGAAAAGCTAAGCTTACTGGTGGAGTTGCTGTCATTCAAGTTGGGGCTGCCACAGAAACAGAGATGAAGAACTTAATGGAAAGAGTCAAAGACGCAAAAGGAGCAACCAAAGCTGCTATTGAAGAGGGTATTATCCCTGGTGGTGGCGTAACTTTAATTCAAGCTGTTAAAGTTTTGAAGAAACTTAAGGGAGCTTCCGCTGATGAACAAGCTGGTATTGATTTAATCGCTTCAGTTGCTGAAGAACCACTTAGAATGTTGGCTCAAAACTCAGGCGTAGATGCGGGTTGGGTTGTAAAAACAGTGGCAGCAAAGAATGATCCAACTTTTGGATTTAATGCAGTTACCAATGAGTTTGGTGATATGGTCAAAGCTGGCGTGATTGAACCTGCAAAAGTTGCCACATCTTCATTGATTAATGCAGCTTCGGTTGCCTCGATGGTTTTGACAACAGAATGCATGGTTACAGATGCTCCAGAGCCAGAGAAAGCTTCAATGCCTCCAATGGGTGGAGGAATGGGTGGAATGATGTAGACGTTTTTGAAACACTCTTAAAAACC
>Ga0210043_1000733_pt1 | contig 33561 bp, 35 predicted proteins | sample CryGeymet201501t_FD_183990 | JGI IMG/M metagenome (GOLD analysis project Ga0210043, IMG submission 183990) | Groundwater microbial communities from Crystal Geyser aquifers in Utah, USA - Crystal Geyser metaG 2015-01t (SPAdes) (version 2) | ecosystem: Environmental > Aquatic > Deep subsurface >... | reverse complement strand
TGAGAATTATTCTCAGAAAATGGTGCAGAATGGGGAAGAAAGGTGAGAATTATTCTCAGAAAATGGTGCAGAATGCAAATTCTTCACAAAATAAGTAAGCCTTCCTTACCCATTCCTGTCAACCTCTTTTCATTCATCTTTAAGAATTGTTTCAGGTTGGCAGAAAAATATTATACTTCAAACTCCCCTAAAAAAAGTACAAAATACTTCTAAAAAGGGGCATTTTTTCATAATCTTTATAGACAAATAAGATAAATAATATTATAGTAAATAAATATTATAGAACAACAAAAGGAGAAACAAATGAATATAACCTGGAATGATTGGGTAGAAGAAACAACTCATATTAAAAAAATGAACAAAAAAAATATAGATGGATATATTATAGAAGAAACAAATGAAACCATAAATGATATTGTAATAAAAACAGACAAGTTTATAACACCAAACAAAAGAACATATATAATAAAACAAACATTTAAATACTTTAAGCCAAAAAATAAAAAGGATTGGTTATTATTACCAATAGAAAAACAATGCTGGGTTGAATAGTTATTATATTGGTTGAGGTGATTTTAAAAGCACACATATCATCAATAATAGAACTCACATACACACCATTGAGTATTAAAAAAAGCCCCAAAAAAGGGGCTTTTTTCACCATCATTATAGTAGACACTGGGGAAGGAAATATCAAAAAATATGCTATTGATTTTATTGATAAATATCTGGGGTTTTTCTGCTGTTTCATGGGTAAGGTGCAGTGCCCATCTTTCTCTGGCCTTAGGCCTTCCTTCAACTGGTCTTAACCTGACTGGTCTTAACCTGACTGGACTTCACCTGACTGGTCTTAACCTGACTGGACTTCACCTGACTGGTCTTAACCTGACTGGACTTCACCTGACTGGACTTCACCTGACTGGTCTTAACCTGACTGGACTTCACCTGACTGGTCTTAACCTGACTGGTCTTAACCTGACTGGACTTCCCATCAACTCACTGGGCTGAAAGCCCTATGCTGACAATGTTGACAATGTTGACAGGGGTACTTTTTATTTTTATTTATAACTTGAGTGATTGAGTGATTTATTAATAACCCATTGAAATATATATAAAAATAAAAATATACAATTTTATCTTATATAAGAAAAAAATGTCTGCATGAGTTAGGGTGTCAACATTGTCAACATTGTCAACATATGGTAAATATCTATATAAATCAACAACTTACTATGCTGACAATGTTGACACCACCTGTCAGCATATGTCAGCATATAAATTACAAAAAATGGGTTATTTTTAACCCTAAATTAGAAACAAACATAAATAGTATTGTAGGTAAACTACAAAGCAGTAAAAGCTTTATTTTACAAAAGAAAGGAAATTACAAATGATGTATTCATTTATGACCAGCTTTTATTCTAAAAAAGCAAACAGATGGTTACCAAGTCCCAAAATAGAGAATGTCACAACAAATGGCTGGATTGGCTTTGTATGTGACATGTTAGAAGAAGCAACCCTATCTTATCCAGAAAAAACAGTTGCACCATTAATTAGCCCAGCATTTTATAACACAACATTATACAGAAAAAATGAAAATGTTTCTGGATGGAGTTTTATTTGTTTGGACTTTGATGGTGGAGTATCATATTTGGATATCATTAACACTTATTTCTTAGAACCCAAAGAAAACATTTCATTTTTTGCTTATCATACAGCATCAAGCACCCCTGAACTGGAAAAATTTAGAATCATTATTCCTGTTGACAGAGTAATACAACCTTTGGAAATACCGGATGTATGGCATGGTGTATATACTTTATTCAACCAACAAACTGATAAACAATGTTCTGACATGAGCAGAGGATATTATGTTCCTTGGGGATATGATATTTCAAAATTAGAAACTTTAGTATTTGGTGACAAAAACATTTATTCATTAAAAGGAAATAACAGAATAACTTTTAATATTGAAGGAAGCCCATTAAATGTGGATGGATTACTTTTAATAAACCCCTTACCTAAATTAAGGCCTATTTCACCACCAACCAGCCAAATTACACAATTGAGATCAAAATTAACCCAAATAACAAAACAAAAATTAGTTAAGTCTGATTGGCAAAAAGAATATTGGATGGCTGGTAATAAAATCAATGGAGGGTATCATAGAGAATTTTACAAATATCTATTAAAAATAGTTTTAAGAGCTAATTATTTTGGCATTGAATTAACAGAAAATGAATTAATAGAATTTGCCAGAGAATTGGATATAAAAGATCATGGTGGCCCTTATTATGATGAACATGAATATAGAAGGCAAGCAAAAAATGCTCTATCAAAAGGAGCAAAATAATGAAGGATATATTTATAGATGATGTTTTAGCTGTTCTTCCTGCAGATTTAACACAAGTAATTGAAGCAACACACAGTCACAAGGGGTTTGATAAAGAACATATTTTAACAACAGCATTGGCAGTAATAAATTTTGCTGCTCAAAGAACACACAATGTTAACCCTGTTAGATTTTCACCTAAGCCCTTAAGTGAGTTTTTCATTATACTTCAAGAAAGAAGTGGTGGTAAAAGCAGTTTATGGAGTGATTTTTTATCACCTATTGAAAAAAACATACAGGATTTATCAGTTAGATATGCTAAAGAATTAGAATTTTATGACTATGAAATGGCCTTATATAATAAAGCCTTAAAAAAAGCAGATGATAACAGTATAATTCCTTCTAAACCCAAAAAACCCAATAAATATAATCCTTTTGTTCAAAATCCAACCTTAAATGGCATTATTAAACATTTGGAACATACTTCTGTTGCTGGAGTGTTTACTCAAGAAGGTGCTATGCTGTTAAACTCACATGATACAAGGGGTGATTCAAGCAGCATTAGTTTTACTACAGGGTTAGCAATGTTATGGAGTGCTGAACCCTTGCAAAAACAAACAGGATTAGAAGAAGTATATCTACCAGGTAGAAGATGTAATATGTTGGTTATGGTACAAAAAGATTTAGCAAGTGATCTGTTTAGTAAAAATAACAAAGTTCAAGGATTATTTAGTAGATTCTTATTGGTGGATCACAAAAAATGGATTAGAAGAACTGAGGATGAAGCAGATGCTACAAGACAGGAATATAATCAAAAAATGACTGTTTTTCAACAAAAGCTACAAACTATGCTTAACAAATCTGTAAAGACACAAGGCTTTGATAATAAAGAATTAATTTTAGAAGAAATAACCTTTTCTGCCTGTGCTGAGCCCCATAGAAAATCCTATTCCAATTTAATAACTGAACAAATCAATAATACACCTGACCATGAAAAAGGACTTGAAATAGAAATGTTGGGAAAAATATATGAACATGCTTGCAGGTTAGCTGGAACTATTGCAGTATATTCTGGAAAAAACCAAATTGGTGTTGATGAATGGATGGCTGGAGTTATGTTAGCTCAATTTTATCAAACTAATTTAAAGTATTTGGTTGAACCACTAAATGGTGATGAACACATTGTTAATACTGCTGAAGATACAGTAATAGAATGGATAAAGAAAAATAGGAAAAAGGGTGATCAAATTTCTATGAGAGATTTAAAAATGAATATAAGAATATTGAGAAAATTAACAGGCTCACAAATAGATGAATTATTTAAAAATTTAGAACTTGAAAAGTTAATTAAAACCAGTTTAGGTGCTAAAGGTGGAATTATAGTTGAAATATTATGAAAGGAATAAAAAATGAGTTATGAAAAATGGCTAAAAGATAAATTTAATCTAACTGATGAAGAAATTTCAGAAGTTATACAATATGAAAAAGAAAAACAAGAAAGGATATTACAAAGAGATAAGGAAGCAAAAGAATACTTAGACTCAATTAATAAATTGACAAATAAATAATAACCTATTATAAATATGGAATACTTGTAGCAGAGTATTTGTTTCTATTATAATCCTTCAATGAAGGGCTGGGAAGTTAAATTCCTGGCCCTTTTTGTTTGTCATTTTTATAAAAAAAGATAAATAATAATAAAGGAGATTAAAATGTATAAAATTACTAAAAAAGAACCAATTAAAAAAGATTTTACTTACAAATATTCAAACAGCAGATTTTTAATTGATCATAGACATATATGGGGTGACATTGGTGAAGAAATTTCATTATATTATTACAATGCTAATATTGATGATGTTGAAGAAATAAAAACTATTGAACATTTTGAACCCATATATGTTATTAAAGGCAAAGGCATTCCCAAAGAAGAAATAAACAACAGTCATTATCATTACAATAAATTATTGGACACACTAATTTATGATGAAATGGGTAAATTTTCTATTCATAATTCAATTTTATACATATATCCCCAACATATTTTATATTTGAAATTAAAATATGGAGAATTATTTAATGAAGTTGAAGTTGAGGAAATAACATAAATAATAATAAAGAAGGAGAAGTAAATGAAAAAAACCGGAACATCCAGTCCAAAAACACTAACTGATGAAGAAAGACTGAGAAGAAGTATCCATGCCAAAAAATTGGGTGATGCCAACAAAGGATTAAAAAGAAGTGAAGAAACAAAACAGAAAATGAGATTTGCTCATCTGGGTAATTTTCAAGATGAAGAATGGAAAGAAAAAAGAATATCTCAATTAAGAGGTAGAATTGTTTCAGAAGAAACTGTAGCAAAAAGAAAAAAGACTTTAATGGAGAAATATGGTACAACCAATATACATCAAATTAAAAAAATAAAGGAAAATTTATGAATAAAAAATTACTATTACAAATGCTGGATGAAGCAATGGTTTCAAGAAAAACTATAGCTCATACTGACACTACAGGAAAATATCAAATAATACATCAATTGTTTGTTGATGTGTATGATGATTATCCCCTGCCATTTAGACTAAATTATTATGTGTTAATTGGGGGACAAGAATATCCCATTTATACATCAAAATATGCTGGTAAGATAAATAATAATAAGGAGATAACTGTTGACTCTTTTAAGGAATGGGAAGTAAATGGTATTGAATACAGCAAATGGAACTTGTATAACAGAGGAATTATTTTATAAAGACTATGTTGTTTTGAGAAGAATTTCAAATAAAGAGAAAATACAAATGGAGAAGTATATGAAATATGGGTTTTTAAACATAGTATGGAGTAATGATGAATTTACCTGGATTAGTACACCAGGCAGCATCTTACCAGTTGACAGATCAAGAATTGAAAATTGTGTATCAGAATACAATAGATCAATTAGGGGGCTTCAGCCATGGCAAAAGAGATGCAGCTTTGGGAGATAACAATAATTATTTTAACAGAATATTTTCCGGCAATGTTGGTGAATATGTAATAGAACAAACTACAGATTTAATAAAAATACCATCAGTAAAAAAAGCACCTGATTTTATGTTAGCCAATATACCAAACTTGTTTTTTCAAGTAAAAACACATACAGTGAAAAAATGGCCATTAAAGCCCTGTTTTCATTGGTATATTGAAACTACAGATGATGTGTTTTTTTATGAATATCATTTTGTTGTTCCTCTACTCTATGTTGAGGATATTAAAACAGTTTTTGTTCCTGGCTTTTTAGAACCAGATGATATTTATCCTGTATTGGGGGCTGGATTACCCAATAAACCCAGCAAAAAAAGATTTAATTGGAGTGACATATGTGCAAAGATAATCCCCCTATAAAGAAAAAATACTTACCAAAATGGAAGAGACCTGGTGAAGAACCCAGACTACAACAAGCCAAAGCACCATTCAAGAGATTAACAAGACATAATTTTATAGCTGGTAGCAGATACAACCCAGAACAGAGAGCAAAGAGATTCTTTGGTAAACCAGAAGATGTAGCAGAAATGAAAAAACTATTTTGGTCTCAGAGGGAAAAAAGTTTAGCAAGAGCCATAAAAAGAAGTAAGAGAACCAGACCACCCCAATATAATCATCAAAGTGTAAAATTAAATTGGAGAGATGTAGTAAAAATAAAGGATTTATTGAGAGAGGGTAATTTAACAATGAGGAAGATTGCCAAACTATATGATATTAGTCATACTACCATCTGGAAAATAAAACACAATTTATTATGGACTGAAATTGGAGAAAATTTAATATGAGAGGCAGTTGGGGTGGCATTAAAACTTTACCATTAGTTCCCCTAAAAAAGGTACAAACTACTTCTGGTAAAAAAGCCAAAGGCAGAGCATTGGTAATTTATGTTAAGCAGAGACTACTTCATTATTTTGGATTTGACTCAGATGACATAATATTGCCCAGTGTTAGTGCACCAGGTGAAGATTTAAAGTTTTCCAGTTCAGTTAGAGCAGTTTTTCCTTATTCTGTTGAATGTAAGAATCAGGAAATCAGCAAAGCACTTTATGATTGGTATGATCAAGCTAAATCAAATGCTGGTAATTATGAACCCATTGTAGTGCTAAAAAGAAGTAGACAAAAACCACTTGTATTGGTTGATTTAGACCATTTTTTAAGTGTAGTAAAAGGAAATGAAAATGAGTGAAAATGAAAAGATTGCCCAAGCTCTTATTGAGATAAGGTATGTGTTGTTTGACATAAAAGAATTATTGGAAGAAATAAATGAAAAATTAGGAGAAAAAGATGTTTGAAGTTTTAGTGATAATATTGTTGCTTTGTATTTTAATCAAAATATAAATACTGTTTTAACCTTAGGAGGCCACCTATGAATACTGTAATTAATTTCTTTAAATCCAATAAAATTGTCACCCTAATTGGTGCAGTTGTAATTGCTGCTATTGCTTATTTTGTTCCTGGTTCAGAAGAATTGGCAGACAAGATATTGGATAATGTTCCTGGTGCTGTAGTTGAGCAACCAGCTGAATGACATTAAAAACTTCCTTGAAAGCACAATAATATACTTAAACAAGGAAGAAGAGAAAGTAGTCAAACAACTAATTGATATGATTGACATATATAATAAAAAACAACAGATAAAAGCTAAAATGAGGGGGAAGTAATTTCCCCTCATAAATTATCTATAATTCTTTTCCATTCAGCAAAGCTCATACCCAATCCCTGTTTTGTAGAACTTTGACCTCTTGAATCAGGAAGACTTACCCATTTTTTAGATATTTTATCCATCAATTGTTCTTTTGAAATTTTACCAGCTCTATAATCACTTAATCCAACTTCTTCTAACATTGTAATAAACAATTTATCTTGAACATCAGCAGTAAATTTAGTAGTATTTGGATCAAAACCAGCTTTTTCAACATATTCTCTTAATGTACCTTCAATAAATTGCCATCTTCCAACAGCAGAACTTGGCAACATTCTACCTGCACCATTATCATATCTGTTATTTGGGTCCTTCTTTAAATCATCTTGATAATTATAAACTTCAGATATTGTCATTTCAGTTAATGGTTTGTTTCTTAATTCTGGTCTAATTGCAGCTCTGTGTCTACCATAACCAATTTCAATATCATAATCACTTGTAGCACCAGGTTGTCTTCTATATGTATTTGTAGTACCTTCTGCCATTGATATTGCATCAATTAATCTAAGTTCACCTGTACTTACACCCTTCAAAGCATCTGACCTTTCACCTGTTCCTCTTGTTCCTCTTGTTCCTCTTCTGGCTCTTCTTCTCTGTTCTGTGTATTCTCTGGATTTAGCTACTTGAGCAGCCAAATAATCATTACCCTTTAATATGTTGAGTGTATCTTCAAAACTTACTCTTATTATGTTGGGAACACCATTACCATTTTCATCAATGAATATTGCTTCTTCACCAGCTAAAACAGAAGTGCCATCAGCATTGGTAATAATCATACCCATTCCAGATTCATCACTTTGAAATCTTAAATTTTCTCTTAATTGACCCCATTCTTCATCAGTAAATTCACCCATTCTGGCTTCTATTTCTGGTCTAATTTTATCCATTAATAATAAAGTGCTGTCTTTGTTGTTTAAAGCATTGTTTAAGAGATTATAATCTGTTGGGTTGCTGTTAAATTGAGTTTTAGCTATTGCCACATTATTATATTTTGTAATTAACACATTATTATTTAAATCTTCAACACTTTTTGTGAGTAATGTTTCAAAATTATTAATATTACCTCTTGAAGCAACTATTGCACCATTTACTATGGATTCAGCTAAAGCATAAGATTGTTCTGCATAAGCAACATTATCTCTGCTAACACTAATTACACCCATAATATCTGTTAAATTAGCAGCCACAGTTTTAATTCTATCTTCTTTGTTAATACCCAATAATGAAACACCACTTTTAATTGAATCTTCTGTAGCAGCTTGACTATTGGCAATAACTGTTTGAATATTTTGACCACTTGCCATTAATGCTGCTAATGGAGGCATACCTCTTTCTTCTAATTGTCTCCATATAATAGTTTGAACTTTGTCTCTGTCATAAGCTCCTTCAATGTCACCCAATAATTGATTAATACCAGTTTTTAGAAAAGCAAATGCTTGTTCTGGATTTTCTCTGGAAGCAATTTGAAATGTTTGTATTAAGGGATCTAATTCCTCACCTGTAAATAATCTTGGAGAAATACCAGTGCTTAATAGATTACCTTGAACAAAGAAAAAGTTAGCTCTATTTATTGGTGTATCATCTATACCCATTTTACCCAATGCTTCAACTATAACATCAGCACCATCTGGACTATTTAATCTCTTTAGTGTTTCACTGGCTTGTGTTCTTAATAACAGTTTGGCTTTTTCTATACCTTCAGGCATTAAATCAGGATATTTGGTTGTGTTAATTGTGTCATTAATAAAACTATCCCATTCAGTAAAAGGAGTACTCAACAATGTGACAAAATTAGTACCAATAGCTTTAGCAATATCCATATCCTGTTTAGCAATTTTATAGTCTTCTGGGTCAGGATATCTGTCCTGTAATGCTTGGTCTAATTGGGCATCATCAACTCTTGCCTTACCAAAAAGACTTAATTCCTGTCTATATATTTCCAGTTCTCTATCCATTTCAGCCATTTCTCTTTTTTCAATGGCTTCTCTGTTTTTATCTAATCTATCAATATATTGTACTAATTCTATTCTTTCTTCAAGAGTATAATTATTTAAAATATCACCTGCAGGAGGACTAATAATATTTCTTTTTAATTCATCAACTGAATTATTTGGTAGTGCATTTTCAAAATATAATAGTGCAAAGTCAGCTTTGACTGCTTCAAATTGTAAATCTCTCTTTCTAATATCAGCTTCCTGTTGGGTGATTAATCCATTTGACACTTGATCCTGTATCATTTGATTACCCAATTCAATTTTATTTAATACTTCCTGTTTACCATCAGCACTGGTAATTGCTGTGGGATTGGAAATTAAAACATCAATTGATCTTAAATTATCATTAAAACTTAAATTGAATTCATCAGCAGCTAATTTCATTTTCTTTTGATAAGCAGCATTAAAAAATTGATTTGTTTTACTACCAATCAATCTTTCAGAATAAGCAGAAATTCTTTGGGCAGTGGCACTTTGGGCACCTTCTGTCCAACTTTGGCTGGCTAAATTTGTTCTTTCTTCAAAACTACTCAACCATTCCATTGGGTCAGCATCCAGAGGAAGAGTTAAAAACTCTCTTTCTGCTTGATTAAAATATTCATCAATTTCTCTCTGCTTTTGTAATAGAAATACTTGTTCACCAGCAGCATTATAAGCTCTTTGAGCTGCTGTGGGTATGGCAGTATTACCAACTTGTGTTTCTGAACCTTCCTGATCAATAGCACCCTGTTCTGTTGCTTTGGCTACTTGAGCATCAACAAATTTATCTGCTAATGCACTAGCCATTCCTGAAAATAAATTGGCAGCACCTGTGCTGACTGTAAATCCACCCAAACTTAATTGGGGATTACCACCAGCAACCCTGTTAACATCCTGAGCATTTCCTCTTACATTTACCATTTTATATCCTTATGAAGCAAAATAACCTTCAGCTAATTTTAGCCCAGTGTTTAATGCAGTTCCAGCAGCTTGAGCATAACCTTGGTTGAGTGCATTTTGACCTTCTGCTTTTTTCATATCAGCATTTAATCTGGCATTTAATTGATCAACATAATCTTCATTAGCAAATTGAGCAGCAGTTGAATCAAATACACCTTGAAAACTTTCAACAGTTGCACCACTAACACCAGCTCTTGCTCTTTGACTGGCAATAACTCTCTGTCTCTGTTTTGACCTATCTTCCTGTCTTAAAGCAGCTTCTGTTTTAATAGTTTGTGCTTGAGCATTGGCAATTTTTTGTTGTGTTTTGGCAGCACTTATTTGGCTCATTACTGAAAAGCCAGCACTTGCAACACTTAACACACCTAATAATATTGGAGCACTCATCTTTCCCAAACCTCAATTCTTATATCATTATATTTATATGAACTTCCTGTTGGATGATACCCTAAACTTTTTAACCATCTTTTTGTAGTTTTATTATGTTCTAACACTTGAATTAAACTTCTTTTTGGATATTCCATTATAGCAACTATATCCATAAAATGTGTAGTGTATTTTGTAAAACTTTTAATATATTTGTAAACATCAGGTGTAGCATAACTGGCAAACCAAATACAACCTTCTGTGACATTAGCACCAAATATTAAGAATGGCTTATTATCTGCTGAAACACAATAACAATATGGTAGATCAATAAAATCTTCATAGCCTTTATCACCCAAAAGACTTAATTCATTTTTATCACATTCTCTAACATTATCCCAAACAGCTTGAAGATCTTCCTTTGTTGCTGCTTTAAAACTAAATGGTTCTGGTAAAATCAATAGTGTACCTCCATTGTGTATCCCAAAAATGTCATTCTAACTGGATCACTTGTCATAAATGTTAATTGGGGATCTCTACCTTTCTTTAACACTCTACTCCAATACAATCCACTTTCAATGGGATAAAATCCATCAAAATTATCAAAGTCATATTTTAATGTTATTAATTCATTGCCTTCAACTGCAAATTGACTGGTGTTAAATACCTGTGCCCATACTCTAAGTATTTTCATAGGTTGACCTTTTCTCATGGTAAGTTCATTAACCAACCCTGTTAAGGGAAGGGTTCTAACAGTAGTGATATAGGGCAGACCCACATAAGCAGAATTTATAAAATTGTCTTCTGTTGTAAACACCCCATCACTGCCTGAAATTTCCTCATCTATAATTACTTCTTTTGTCACATTATTTTGGGTACTGTCAAGAGTAATCAGTTGAGCTCCATTTGGATAATTTGTTATAATGTCATCACCATGAGAAAAGGTAGCAGTGTTAGCAGTTGAACTGGTTTCCTTCCTCCAGAAATCTAAATAAATGTCATCTTGACCAAACACCTCTATGTAGTATTTGTTCCCTCTTTGGACTGTAGCATAGAGAACATATGCTGTATCACTGGAATCTGGATTGTATTTTGTTTTAGCAACAGTCACATATTTAAAACTGCCATTTGTAATCCATCTACTCCAACCCAATATTCTTCTACTTCTGTCAGTAACCATACAAGCTAATTCTCCATTTGAATTAACTATAAATGCTAAAGTTGTTTGACTGTTTTTGTAGTTTTGAAGTATAGCCATATCAACTGGACTTAACAATTTGCCAGTATGAAGTAGTGAATAATTTTTGGATATATAATCATCCTGTTCAATGTCATAAGCAAATGCTCTAATTTCTTCATCATTTTCTGTAATGTAGAGACTTTCATTGTCAACAACATAACTTTTAACTGAGCTAATACCATTATTGGTTTTTTGTGTAATTTGAACATTGCTGGGTGTTATGGGATTATTGTTGCCACCAAACCCAATAAACTCACCTCTGGAAGTATGAATAATTAAATTATCATCAGAGTGCATATCTCTAATTGTATGCACATTGTCTGTGCTGAGTGTAAAACTAAAACTTGAACTGTCTAATGTAGTGTTTTCATTTTTAAAATTAAAAAAGTCACCTGTTTGGCTGGCATAAAGAACATTGGGTGTAGTTCTACCACCACCTAAATATAATCTCTGTTGATGAAATACTAAAGTTCTTGGATATCCTCTAACATCACTAAATGCTTCTTCAGCAAAAACAGGATATGATGAAGTAGAAATAGGTGCAGAATATGCTGAAGCTGCTGTATACCAAGTGACATTAACTTCTGTAGTTGGTGCTGTTCCAATTAAACTGGTAATAGTGCCATAATGAAAAGTAGTACCTTTTATTAATTTTAAACCAACTCCCACATGATCATCAATAAAATATGGGGTTGCTGTAGCACTGGCAAGAGCACTTACTTTTGTTCTATATCTTGCTGTATTAGCAGAAACATATAGTTCAGCATTTTGAAATTCAGGAAAATTAAAATACACTCTTTGATCTGGGCTAACAGTTTCAAAAAGTGTTTCTATTTCAAAAGTTCCAGCATCAGTTCTGAATAATTTCCAACTACCATAGTTAAAATGAGTAATAATCATAACATCATTACTTTGAACATATCTAACAAATTTAACATCAGAAGCTGTCCAACCAAATCCAGAAAATGTTTCTTTTGTTAAAGTATCCCAATTGGTAATAACATCAATACTGTCTGTGTAAAAAGCAACAATATATTGCTGTTCATTATTAAAATCAAATACACCAATTTTGGGTATTTCTGAACCATAATCAGCCCAAGCATAGCTGCCACTTCTTCTAACTATACCACCTTGACTTAATGGCACAGCATTTTCAAGTAAGTCAACTGAAGCTTTGTATACATCATTGTCAGCCCTAAATTTGGCTAAATCACTTATTTCACCAACATTTAAATTAAACTGACTAAATCTAAACTTTGCCATTAATGAGTGTACCTTGATTGAATTAATCTGGAGTTTGATGTTGAAATAACAGTTGGAGGAGGATTACTTTTCATATCTAATAGTTTGGCTTTAGCATCTAATCTCTGATACATACCCATTAACAAATTTAATTTACCCACATCTTCAGTTAATGCTATAACTATTTGAGTTGCTAATTTAGCAGCAAGAGCATTGGCAAAATAAGCTGGTAAATCTGTTGTTGTCACATTTTTTAAATATTTTACTTTGATGTTGTTTACATTGGCACATATTCTATTGTTTGCTTCATAAGCCCAATCAAGTGGATGACCATATTCATCTACAACTGCTATTACTCTTAAATATGTGGAATTTAATTGGAATTGATATTCAAAATCAGGATTGCCTGGTACTTCTACTAAAGGACTTAAATTACTCCATTCAACAGCAAAGTTCCAGGGATACTCAGCCAACATGCTTAATTTAACTGTATCAAATACTGTTGATATAACACCAGCTTCTTCTGATGCATCTTCAAAACTTGATATTGTGTCAACTATACCACAATGAATGAGTGCTATATTCGAAATTTCTATATCATTCATGATTACTCCTTTATTGTTATTTATAGATAAACAAAAGGCCCCCAATTATGGGGGCCCTAAATTCAACTTCTTGTGTGAGCAATCCTATTTATTGGTTAATATTATAGTGAAGTTGAATTGTCTGTATAACCCCAAACAAACACAGTGATGGAACTTACTGTGACATTTGATGCAGCACTTACAGTCACATCAATTGTGTCTTGAGTTGAGTATCTAAAACCAATATTAGCATTGGTTGCTTCTGTGTCACCATCTACACCCCAAGTTCTGGTTTGAACACCAGAAGTTTCAGCTGTGATAAATCTTGTTGGGGAATCACCATCACCAACAGAAATTGTAAATTCACCAGTACCCAAAGTTGTTGAATACAAACCTACCTTTAGAGGTGTGAATCCCTTGGGAACACCCAACCAAGGATAAGTGACATCAGCACTTAATGTGACATTATCTTTTGTATATGAAAATACCTGTAAGGGATTTCCACCTTGTTTTGCAATACTTGCACTTTTTGTTTCAGCCATTTTTCATATCTCCTTAGTTTGTGATGTCTGCATAAAATACAGCATCAGGTAGAATTGTACATGCACCAACATGCATTTCACCCAATACTTGAGTTGTGTTTCTTTCTGGGATTCTTTCAACCATTAGCTTCATAGTATTGCCAAGAGCAACACCAACTGATTTCTTGTACCAAGCATAGTTTCTGTGAGTACCAGCAGAAGTAACAGGTAATAGTGAGTTATCAGTGTAAATTAATGTGAAACCCATAAAGTTGGATACAACACCATCTTGAAGAGCACCTTTTTCTAAGTAGTCTTTTGAAGTTAGAGTTGTGTCATTTAAAAGGTCTTCTAAACCAGATTCACCAATTAACATAAATCTGTTTTCATAACCCATTGGAACTTGAGCAGCCATTAATGATTTGTTGAAAGCAATCATACCAGCTTTGTTTAGGGTATTTGACATTGAAACAGCAGTTGGGTTAGCATTTAAGCCATCATCAACTATAATTTCATCCCATTTCCTACCAACAGCCATCATAATTGATTGGGTATATTCTCTTCGAAGATCCAAGTTTGTTCTTAGGCTATCAAAATCTTCAACCCATTCAGGTGCTTCAATTCTCTTTAGCACACAATCAACAGTTGAATGACCAACATTCATTGGTGATAGTGTAGCATTTCTGCTTCTATTAACTGTTGCTTCACCTTCACCAATTTTGTGGAATTTGTGAGTTTGAGCATTTGCTCGAGCAACTCTAACACCACTCATTAAGGTTGTTTGTTTTCTTTGTAGCTCATGTTGAGCTTCCATATTCCACTCTACAATAAGAGCATTATCTACATTTGTTGACATATTAGTCTCCCTAATCATTTGTTAATGTTTTTTGTTTTTAATTTGATTTGGGTGTTTGATTTTATTTTAAGGGGTGTCCAATGGAGCCCTATTATTTTTATCAAAGCCTCTTCTACCATTTTACATCTGGGTGGATACTGTTTTAATGAAGCCTATGATTAGGGTATCATTGTTTTTATTTATGTTAGAAATATTTGAGCCCCCAATATTTCTACTGGAGGCCCTATCTTTTAGCTAAATCATATTACTATTTATAATAAATTAACACCAGCAGTCATTGCTTTGCTAATCATTTCTCTAACTCTTGCTTGATATTCAGCATTTGAAGGATCAGTAGCAGAACCCTTATATCTTGGATCATTCATCATTTCAAATATTTGTCCCTTTGATGGAACAGTTGAAGCTGTTGGTGTTGTATCAACTGCTGTGGGATTACTGCCCAATTTTTGACTTAATTGATAAACCCATTTCATTCCAGCAGCACTGTATCTCAAACTATTGTTCCAAACATCAGGTGGAATACCAACTACATTTTTGGCAAAATTAAATGTTGCATCCAATTTGCTTTGAACATCACTGCCCCATTCTTTTTCAAGAACTGCTCTTTCAGCAGCTACATCATATCTTGGACCTTCATTAGCCATTAAGCCAGTTGCTAATTGCCCAGCCATATCCATAACAAAATTAAATTGATCTTGACTAAAGCCCTTTTCTTTAAATTGACCTAAAACACCTTCAAATTGTTCTTTGTCTTGAAATTCCAAACCAGCATTTTTTACTACTTCTTCATATTCATATGCTTCAGGTATATTAGTTTTACCTTCTTGGGCTGCTTTTAAATCATTTTGTGTTTTCATATAAGAAGTTTGTAGTTCCTTATATGCTTTAGCAAATTCACCAACATTGGTGTATTTACCCAATAATTTATCATCTTTAACTAATTCTTCAACACCTTGGAAATACTTTTCAAATACTAAAGGTCCTTTTGGTACATCTGGTGTGGCTGGTACAGGTATTTCACTGGTAGTATTTTGTTGTAGTGGATTTGAATTTGGTAAAGCATCACTACTAAAGCCATCATTTGCATATTGGCTTACCACTTGATTGGTAGTATTTTCCATTGCTGGAGCAATTGTTTGGTCAGTCATTTAGTTTTCCCCTTATATTTTCTGTTTCTTATTATAAGCTAATATTTTATTTTCAATAGTTTCCAGAACAGCTTGTTGTGCTAATCTATAAATTGCTGAGTTTGGGTTTGGATCTTTAGCATCTAAACCTGTTCTACCAACAATTTCCCATAAATCATTTAACACAATTTCACCATCTGGAGTATTAAAAACATTGAAATAAGCAGTTATTGTTTTAGTATATTTACTATTTTCATTTACTTCTGGCATTTTATTCATTTTCTTTTTACTTTCTTGTTTGTGTGAACAATTGTAATGCTTGTTGCAATTGTGCTTGTTCTGCTTCATCCTTTGCTAATGCTTCAAGTTCTTTTTCACTTCTTAATAAGCTGTTGCTAAATCCACTGTCTTCCAATATTTTTCTGGTAAATTTATTTACATCAACTACTTTGAAAGCATTATCTGGACCAACTGTTTGAATTACTTGCCCAAACAACTGTATTTCATTAAATACTTCCTGTTGTTTTCTGGATAAGGCAGCAGCAGAAACTACTTTATATTTAATTTTATTTTCCCAATCTTTTGGATAAGGTTCTAATAAACCTTTTTTCTTCATTCTATACACCAAAGAATTGGCAAAAGGTTCTAAAAATTCCTTTTGTAATCTTAGTGCTGGTTGACCAATTTTTCTTAAAAACATTTGTCTTCTGGCAATAACTTCTTCTCTGGTCATATAATTTGGTTGAGTTGCTGGGGGAAGTTCATTTGAATAAATGCCTTCTTTTACTTGAAATCTAATTTGGTTTAATAATTCAACAGCAAATCTTAAATCACCAGAAGTATCCAATTTAGCTAATTCACCTTCTGTGGGTAATACTTTGCCTGGACCAAAATACTTTTTAATTATTTCTTCATCAAAGAATTCAGCTGGCATTTGGAAGCTGGGAAATGCTTGATATTCAGTAAACACCAAAATGTTTTTCATAAGTTCATTTAACACTTTAATGTCAGGTAATGCTCTTCTAACTGGACTATCACCATAATCATCACCAGCTATTTTACTCCATCTATAAACTAAAAGAGGAATTTGTTCTTTATCTATCTCCTGATAACAGATTTCACTCATGCTGCTCATATCAACAGTAGCACCACCACCTTTACCCAACATAAGTGAATAATGATATTTTCCAATTCCAAATGGATATACACCTTCAATTAATGTATATTCCTGTTCTGGTGCTTCTACAGCTTTTGCTTTAAATTCATCACTTAATTTATATTTTGGATCAGCACCCCAATCCTGAATTATGTCTTTTGCTTTTCTAACAAATTCTCTGAATATAACATCAATTCTATTACAGCCATTTTGTAGGAAAAACACATTACCAATAGGAATACTATAAGTGTCAATAAATAGATCCTGGTCTTTAAAGGCAACTGCACCTTGACCAGTAATAATACAATCCATTAAACTTTCACTGGCAGTTAAACTTACATTACCATCTAATAAGTTTTTTTGTATTCTTTTATTGTTTTCATCCATTACTAATTTAACATCAGATGGAATTGATTGACCAACTTTTAAATTAACTACTTCTGCTTCAAGCCATCTCTGTGTTTCTGGCATAAGCAGATCCATCATTGAGTTAGCTAAATCCTGAATTCCAGCCATAGCAGTAGTATCATATAATTCTTCTCTGTTATTCAAATTATAAACTGCATTTGAATAACTGCCTTGGTTAAAAGTATACACTGAGTTTCTGTGAGGGAAAGTATATCTAAATGCTGAATCCCATTCAGTTTCATGTATTGCTCTTTTTTCCTTAGCAAATTTTAATAGTTTATTGCTATACCTGATTCTATCCATTTTTTACCTTAAAATATTGCTGGGCCTAATGCATTTTGTGATGATCCTAATCCAGCTTTAAATACTCTACCAGCTCTTAATGCTTCAGCAAACTGGTTTTGAGCATTTTGTTCTTTTTTCTTTGTTAAGTCCACTTCAGGAGTAGTTGCTACTGGAGCAGGTGCTGCTTTTGGTTTTGATGGTTTGCTCATAATAATTCCTTAAAATCCTGGACTTAAATATTCATCAGATGTTGCTACACCAAGTGCTCCACCTCTGGTTTTTAAAGTAGCCAATACACCTTGTCTCTTTTTGGCTGCTAATTGTTCTTCTGCTGCTGCTGAACTTTCTTCTTTAGCTCTTTCAGCTTTAGCTTCTGCTTCTGAAGGTACTCTTGGTACTTTGGGTGATTTAAACATACTCATAATAATATCCCTAATAAATAGATAATAAAGTATTTATTAAAGGTATTTATATATGTCAAAATATACTATGTCTAATAGGCTTGATGCCAAACAATATGCACAGGATTTGTTAAACAAACCATCAACAAGTGATTATTTAGGTAGTGTTTGGGATCAAGCAGCAACAGAAACTCCATGGAAAAATATTGAATATTTAAAGGACAGGGGATATTCCACAGAATCAATATTGCCTGAAGACTTTTATAAATCAGAAGATTATAGGCCTGGACAGGAATATAGAAGAGGTATGACTAAAGGTCAACAGAGATTATTAGCAGAAGACTATGATGAAACTGTTAAAAGAGCAGAAATAATGAGAAAATACCCAGACTTTTATGGTAGAGGGTTAGTTGAATTTGGTGTTGGTGCTGCTGCTCATATGGCTGATCCTATTAATTTAGGTGTTGGTGTTGCTCTTGGATTAGTGCCAGGTATTGGTTGGGCCAGTTTGGGGGCAAGACTTGGATTAGCAGGAAGTACTGCTCTTGGAACTATTGGTAGAGCTGCTGTTGCTGGTGCTGTTGAAGGTGTAGTTGGTAGTATTTTAGTTGAACCCATAATATTTGCTGGTCAAGAAAAAATGCAGAGAGATTATACTCTATTCAATTCCCTACAAAATGTCATGTTTGGTGCTGTGGGTGGTGGTATTATTGGTGGTGGTGTGGGTGGTATTGGCTATGCTCTTGGGGGATTTGGCAATAGATTAGCTGCTTCAAATAAAATACAACCAAATGATACACCATTATATAATGGATATAAACCCAAAGATGTTGCCCAAAATGTATCAAATGCCATATTAGCAATTGAAACAAATCAAATAAACAATTTTACTCCAGTTCAAGGAGGCAAACCTCAATTAATTCAGTTAAGTGATAAAAATTTAGTTGATGAATTATTTACAACTGAATTTAACCAATTACAAAATATTAATCAACCAACTGGTCAAATGACTTATGCAAGTGAGTATGATCTTTGGTTAAACAAGTATGAAAGATTGGGATATACAAATGAATTAAATGCTGGTAAAATTAAATTAAATGAATTAGTCAGTGATGAAAACAAATTAATTTATCCAACTCCAGAAATTGAAAGTTTAATAAGACAATTTGTTGATGATAAAGTTCAAGCAAAAGTTAAAACAGGTTCTGAAATTAATGATCTTGGATTACCTGAAGACACATTTAAAACTGTTGATTCAATAATATTTAGAGGACCTCCAGGAACAGGTAAAAGTTCAATTGGTGATATTTTGGTTGCCAAATATGGTGATAACACAAAGTTTTTACCACCAGAAGACATAACACCAGAAAATATTGAAAAACTATTGAGTGGTGGTTCAGTACCAAAATATTTAATAATTGATGAATTTGACAAATTAAGCAAAAAACAAATGGATTCATTAAATCAAGTTTTGGGTTTTTACAAAGGCAAAACAAAGTTTGTATTTACAACCAATGCTGATCTAAAAAAATTAGGACCTGAATACAGCCAAATAATTAATTCATCTGAAGATGTAGTTATGGATGGATATACCAAAGAACAAAAAGCAGCTTATGCAGTATCATTAGCTAAAGAAAGTGGTATGATGGGCAAACCCATTGATGAACTACTTAAAATAGCAGAAATGAAAGATGAGTTGGGTAATCCAATTAGTTTAAGAGGTATTAAAACCAATCTTGAAAGTTTATTAGAACAAAAAGGCAAAAAGAACATAGTAAAATATGATCAGGGAGCCAGTTTGTTTGGATTTGATGATGCCCCAGTTAAAAAGCCCATTGAAGAAAGTATTGCTGAATTACCCCTAAAAGAAGACCAAAGTAAAACACTTATTGAATTTATGGAAAATGCTGGTGATAAAAGCATATTAATACTTCAAGGACCCAACAAAGATCTAAAAAATAAGGTGCAAAAAGCAATTCAAGATGGCACATTTGATTATGACAAAGTAAAAATTGGGGGTCAGGAAGTTATTTCAACATTTGATAGAAATACACTTGCTTCAATACAAACAGCACTTAAAAATCCCTACCAAGGTGAAGGGTATGGATGGCTTATTCAAATAGAAGGCACTTCAACAAACATAGCCCAATTAGCAAAATACAATAATCAATTGGAAAAAATAGTTAATGCAAGTCCAACAAGAGCAAGAATAGTAATAAATGTTGATAATGTTAAAATGGATAAACAAATATTAGCTTCCATTTATGACAGAGCTAAAACTATTACACTTGATAAAAAACAAACTGGTAAGGGTTATGTTCCAAACACAACAAGAAGAGGTGTACCAAATTCCAAATTAAGAACAAGAAGTGCTGTTGCATCAGAAGTATTAAATGATGATGCACTAAAAACAACATTAATAAATGCTCAAGCTAATCCAGAACTACAACCTGTAGCACAAAGTATTATTGAACAAATGAAACAATTTTCAGATGATCCACTTTTGGATGTTCAACCTGAATTAATTCCAAATGTAGCTATAACAAAGGAAATGGTTGAAAATTTAAATCAAAAAATAAATGGTGTATTTGATGGAACACTTGATCCAGAAAAAGTAAGTATTGATGCAGCCTTATTACAACAAAAATTAATGGCTGATATTGGTACTGCACTAAACAATTTAATTGATGAATTACAACCACAAACCAATGGTGATTTGTTAGCTGTATATGATAAAGTAGCCAGCCAATTTCCAGATATGAGTACAAAAATTACCCAAAGTTCTGCTTATCAAGATGTATTAGCAAGAGCTAATTTGGAAGGAAAACAAACTAAACCCACATTGGATGAATTAATTACTGTTAAACCCATAGATGATGTACCAAATGTATTAGCACAAAAAGCAGAAGATTCAAGAATAAGATTAAATATGATTAGACAAAAGCTAATTAATGACAAACAATTACTTAAAAACTTTGATGATGCTGTGGAATTAGCACCCATTGAAGCACAACTAAAAGATGTAGATGAAACAATAAATTTGATGAATGATCCTGACTTTATAAGAGCAGCAGCAAATGCAATCAAATGTTTGAGGACTTAAAATGGATGTATGCTATATTAATATAAAAGATGCCTTTAAAGATGCTGGCTTAACTGAAAAGGGGTTAAGTGAAAAGAAAGCAGAAGCACTTTATAATAAAATTAAAAAAGTAGTTGATTTAGAAAAAACAGATCCAAGATGGGTTAATTCAACAGTTGATCAAAGTGTTCAAAGAATATTGCAGGAACAAATAGATGACTTATTGAGAGAGAAAACTTTCTTTCAAAATGAACTTATATTAAATGAATCTGCATATACAAAAATGATTGATTATGTGGAAAAAAGAGTTGAAGAAAGATTAGCTGCTGGTGAAAGAGAAAGCAGAACATTGGGTTTTACTAAAAAATCCAGAAAAAGACTTTATTCAGATTCAGTTAAAGATTATTTAACCAATGCTGATCTTCAACAACAAATAAGAGTTAAAGACTTTTTTAATAAAGTTGGTATTATTATTGAAAATAATCCAAAAGGATATAAAAAAGTACAAAGTGGACAATTTGATGAACAATTATTGGAAATAATGAAGGGTAATCCAGTTGAAGTTGATTCTGATGTAAAACAATTTGGATTACAACTTAAAAAAATAAATGATGAAATAAAAGCCAGGAGACAGGATTTAGGTCTTGATATAGATGATAGTCCTTTTGTTATCAGTCAAAGTAAATTAATGAATTGGAGTGGTGCAAGAAGTTTAGCAGATAATTTTAGTGAATATAAAAAGATTATTAGAAACAAATTTGATCAACATGTTGATAAAGTGAGTACTTTAAAAAGACTTAAACTTTATCCAGAAGAAGGTGAAACTTGGGATGATTTATGGGATCAATTTATATCTTCAACTGCTGAAAATGCTTGGTATGGAAAAAATGAAGCTTGGAATAGTTATGGTAAATCAGGCAGTAAATTTGATGCTTTTACCAAAAGAATTGGTATGGGTGAAAGAATAATACAATTTAAAAGTTCTGCTGATGAAATTGCTTATATGAAGGGTGTCAATCCAGTTAGTGACAGAATTGATAAAATAGCAAAACAATTTGGTGGTAATGCCCAAACTACTTTCTTTACCAAATATATTGAGGAATTAGAACACCAAGGTAAAACATTTGGCAGCATATATGAATTGGGAACAAAAGGCAGAAGTACCTTTGACATGTTTAGAACTTATATTAGAGACAAATATAAATTAGATGATGATGGTGTTGCTGAACAATTTAAAAATGATCAAAATGCTTATTTAGATTCCATGCTCAACATTATTACAGGTAGAAACAATGTTCCAACTAATTTTACTGTATCAAATATAGTTAGTGAAATAAAAGCATTTAACAATTTAGCTTTCTTGGGTGGTGCTGCTGTATCCAGTATTACTGATGTGCCATCAGTTATGGCTGAATTAAGTAGACAGGGAATTAATCCACTAAAAGCTATTGATGGAGTATTGCAAAACACCAGCAAAGAAGTCAGAGAATTATTTGGTGAATATGCTGTTGCTGTTCAAGATAATTCATGGAATAGATTTGGTGATACAACAAGTGGAACTGGATTATTTAGTTCACTACAAACTCCTTTCTTTAAAGCAACACTTTTAACTGGTTGGACAAATATGAATACCCATGCTTATATTAGAACATTGGGAAAACATTTGGGTGATTTAAAAGGTAAAAGTTGGGATGAGTTGGGTAATGATATAAAATGGCAAATGGGTAGAAGTGATATTGGTCCTGAAGATTGGGATATTTTAAGATCAAATATGATTAAAAATATTAACAATAAAGATTATATGGCACCTGAACCAGATTTTGAAAAATTAACTGATCCAAAACTACAAATGGTTAATAGAAAATTGGAGAATTATTTACTTGATTCCAGTCAAAGAGCTATTCCTCAAACTGCATTAAGACAAAGAGCTATGATTGAATTTGAAAGTCCTGGATCAGTTGTTGGCAGTTTAAGTAGATTATTCTTTCAATTTAAAACATTTCCTCTTAAAATGAGTCAAACACTACAATTTGATTTAGAAAATCCATATGGAGCAAGTAAATTAAAAGCACTTACTATCAGCATAGTTGGTATGACTGCTCTTGGTGTATTAGCTCAACAAGCTAAAGGATTAATTTCAGGTAGAGGTTATAAACCTGTAGAGGAATATACTGCTGAAGATTGGAGAAGTGCTTTAGCTCAAGGTGGTGCTTTGGGTATAGTTGGTGATTTTACACTTAATGCTTTTGGTGAACCCAGCAGATTTGGTGGACAGACCAGCCTTGGTTCAGTGATGGGACCCACATTTGGTAGAGTTGAAGGGCTTTACAATTTAGCACAAAAGTCAGCACAGGGAGAAACAACTGCCAATCAATTAATTAATATTGGTAAAAGTTATGTTCCTGGTAGTAATATATGGTGGGGTCAATATGCCATAAATGCTGGTGTTGTTAATCAATTACATGAATTAGCTAATCCAGGATATATTAGAAGAATGGAACAAAAAGCCAGAGAGGAAGGTAGAATTAATAGTGACCTTCTTGGATTGCAATAAATAAGATTATGAGTTATACAGATGAAATAAGAAGAGTAAGTTATGTAGGTAATGGCAGTACAAGTGTATTCACTGTGCCATTTACTGCTACCTCCATAAATGATATAAGTGTATATATAAACAACCAGCTTCAAATTCAAGGGGGTGGGGCAGATTATACAGTTCAATTTAATGGAGATCTAATAGATACAATAACAACAACCAACAATGTTGCCAATAACAGTATAATTGTTATTCAAAGTAATGTACAGCCATCAAGATTAACTGAATTTACTAATAATACAGTTATAAGATCCAGTGCTTTTAATACTGAATTAAATAGAGTTTATTCCATAATAGATGAATTAAAAGAAAGATTGGATAGAAAATTTGGTGTAAGTGATGGTGCAATATTAAGTGCTTCAACTGTATTTCCCAGCCCAAATTCTGGATTTGTAATTGGTTGGAATGCCAATAATCAATTAGTAAATGTTCAAGCAGCATCAGCAGTAAGTCAATTACCAAATATTGGTTCTGGTGATGCTGGTAAATTTGTGTCAGTAAATTTAGGTGAAACTGGTTATGAACTTGCTACATTGGGTGTTGATACAAATGGCAACCTTACTATTGAAAATAATACAGATCCATTCATAATTATCAGGGAATCAACAAATGATGTTAATTCATATTTTAGATTAAAAAATAATGATGATACTATAAGCCAAATAAGTCATATAGGAACAGGTGAAGCTATTATTGAAATAGACCCTATAAGTTTAGATCAAAGTGCTGGTAATGTTAGATTTTTTAAGAACTCCAATTCAGGTGGTCCAAAAAGTGTATCTTTATATAATGTATCAGGAACTGTTGACAGTGAAATAGGAATAAGTGGAGTTAACACTTATTTTAATACTACTGGTGGTAATTTTGGTATTGGATCATCAACTCCACAAAGCAGTTTAGATATTAGCAATAGAACAGATGGTATTTTAATTCCAAATGGTACTACAGCACAAGCAATAACCAGTGCCAATAGTGGTGTAATTAGATACAACTCATCAAAACAATATAATGAAGTATACAATCCAACTACTTTATCATATCACAGTATGGATAGTTGGACATTAATTAATTCAGTGGATTTTGCTACTACTTCATTATCAGTATGGGAAACAACTGGATTAGATAAATTTGATGAAATAAGAATAGTAATGTTGAATGTTGGTCCTGATTCAGGCACTGCTAACATCTCATTTAATATTCAATCAAATAACAGCACTTGGATAACAACCAGTTCTTATTCAACATTTTTTGCTACATTTAATAATTCAACAACAACCACCCAATTTAACAATACTCAAGCTGTTTCTATTCCATTAAATTTAACTTCATTACCAATAGTTAGTAATTATAATGGTGAACTTAATATTTTTAATAGACCAAAATTTGTATCATCTGGAACTTTAACAGCTGGGTTTGGTAAATTTTATTATTTAATAAGTGGGTCTTGGGTTCATGGTTCTGGTGGATTTAGAATTACAGGAATTACCAATTTTATTTCTGGATTAAGGTTAACACTGAGCAGCAGCACATTTAGAAATGATGGTAATATATATGTTTATGGCAAAACATTACCAAAAGGATAATTTATGAGTTATACAGAACAAATTAGAAGAGTTGAATATATTGCTAATGGAATCACCAGTGATTTTGTGGTAAGTTTTGATTGTACAAATAAAAATGATATTTCTGTTTATGTAGATAGTGTTCAACAAATAGTTGATGTTAATTTTTCTGTCACATTTGATGTTAATGGGTTAGCTGATTATATTACTCTTTTTATTACACCATCAAATAATTCAATAGTTATTATTCAATCAAATGTTTTAATTAATAGAGCAACTGATTTTAATAATAATACAAGAATTAAAAGTTCTGCATTAAGTGTTGAATTTGATAGATTATACAGTTTAATTGATGAATTAAAAGAAAGATTAGATAAAAAAGTTGGGTATAATGAAGCAATTATTACTTCTGCAAGTAATATAATGCCAAATGCTCAAGAAGGATTTGTTATTGGGTGGGAAAATAATCAATTAGTTAATTTACCATCAACACTTGTAAGTGCAGCTATTCAATTACCAAATATTGGTGGTAGTGATTCAAGTAAAGTAATATCTGTTAATTTAGCTTCAAATGGTTATGAATTATCAACTTTAACAGACAAATATACTACTTCAGCATGGGTTAGTTCAAGATTTACAACATCAGCATATGTTAGTGCTAATTTTGGTGCTATTGGAAGAAGTATTAATTTTGTCACACCAGAACAATTTGGTGCAGTTGGTGATTCAACTGTTGATGATACTACTGCTGTTGTTGCTGCTTTAGCTACTGGTAAGATTGTAATATTAAATGGATTATACAGAACTACCAGCACAATATCTGTTGAATTAAGTGCAGGAAGAAGAAGTTTAAGTATTTTTGGTGCTGGCAAACAACAAAGTGGATTTTATATTACCCATTCTGCTGTGGGTTTTGATATTACCATGAAAGATGTTTTTGTACCAATTGGACAATTTGCTCAAGATATTTGTTTAAGAGATTTCAGCATTGTATCAAATGGAGCTCATGATGCAGGTGTTGGTATTAAAGTAAGTGGGCAACCAGGTATTGGTAGCAGTGACCCAACATTTAGAATTGATAATGTTGCCATAAGACCAAATTCAACATCACATTATTTTGCCAAAGGTATGCAATTAAATAATATTAGAAATGGTACAATCAGCAATTGTGATGTTTTTGGATATTGGAATTTTTATAATGGTACTGGTATTGAATTAGCTGCTGTTGGCAGTGCTGCTCCAATTCATATTCATATAACAGATTGTAATATATCAAATTGGGATTCTGGTATTAGATTATTGCCAGCTAATGTTGGTCAAACAACCAGTGATATACAGGGTGTTCATATAAGAGGCAATAATATTATTGCTGTTAACAGAGGAATTTATGCTGAAACAACAGACAAACAAAGTGATCAAATAATGATAAATGAAAATCACTGTAATTTTAGAGTATCTGGTATACAAATTGAAGATTGGAAAAGAGTATTTGTTGATAATAATTTCTTATTAGCAAATGGTACAGTAAGTGCCAGCACTGCTCATGGTATATTGTTAATAACAAACAGTGTTAATTCAATATATGGGTTTGTAAGTAATAATTGTGTGGATTTTAGCAGCCCAACAAATGTAAGTTCAGATGAAAGAGGAATAAGAGTCATTCAAGTTGGTGGTGCTGCAAGAGTATTAGTAAATAACAATATGATTATTACAGCAGATATAGCATATGAATTACCTGCTGATAATATATTAACAACAAGTGCTGTATCAGTAATTGGTGGAATCAATAATTATTCAGCTTAAGGAATTTAAATGAGTTATACAGATGAAAATACAAAAATACAGTATATCAGTGTAAGTGGTCAAACAGCATACACAGTTCCATTTACTGTTTATCAAACTTCAGACATTCAAGTTTGGAAAAACAGTTCTGAGTTGATTGATTTAACTGATTATAATGATGTTTTAAATGTTGATAATGAAATAAGTTCAATTACACTTGTTGTTCCTGCAACTACAGGTGATGTTATTACCATATTAAGAAATACTGAAGTTAACAGAGCAACAAATTTTACAAACAATATTAAAATATCAACCAATTCATTAAACACTGAATTTAACAGAATATATAGAAAATTAGATGAACTTGGTGATAAACAAAGTCTCAAGTTTGCTGATTATTCAACTGCTTCAGCAGCTTTAATATTGCCAGAACCTCAATCAAACAAATGGTTAGTTTGGAATTCAGCCCAAACTGCCTTAGTTAACAGTACTATAACTTTATCTGATTTAGGTGATTTAAGTGGCAATTTGCAGGAAGATTATGAAGAATACAGTGCTTTTTTAAGTTCACAAACTGTCACACACATAATCAATTTAAATGATGAATACACAGAATTAAATTTAGCATTAACTTCAACTGGAACTTTTTATATAAATGAAGTAAGTGCTGTTGGACAAAGTTTTATTGATTTATTTCAAAACAGCCAATATGCTCAATTAAGTGCTATAAACACTTTTACAAACCCCATAATCAGCACTGCACCCAATAATTTAGCAACAAATTCTATGCCAATAACAATTGGTGAAAATGGAAACAGAGGTATTACTGGTATTGGTACTACTCAATTGGGTTTTATAGTTGCTAATGAAATTGCTGCTGCTGTTGGTAGTGCTGGTACAACATTATCAAACACATATTCCATAGTGACCAGAGAAAAAGGTGATGCAAGATACATGCTAATTGGTGGGTCTGCTGGTGCTGTATTTACAGAAACTTCAGCTGATGCAAAATACTGGCAAATAACCAAATTAAGCAGTTTAAGTCAATTAAACAATACTCCAGGATATGTTTCAGCAGGTCAATTAACTGCATATGCTACCAGTGCTTGGGCAAGTGCTTCATTTGTCACAAGTGCTTATGCCTCTGCTACATATCAACCAAGAGGAAATTATTTAACTAGTGCTACTCAATCAACATATGCTACCAGTGCTTGGGCAAGTGCTTCATTTGTCACAAGTGCTTATGCCTCTGCTACATATCAACCAAGAGGAAATTATTTAACTAGTGCTACTCAATCAACATATGCTACCAGTGCTTGGGCAAGTGCTTCATTTGTCACAAGTGCTTATGCCTCTGCTACATATCAACCAAGAGGAAATTATTTAACTAGTGCTACTCAATCAACATATGCTACCAGTGCTTGGGCAAGTGCTTCATTTGTCACAAGTGCTTATGCTAATTCAACTTATGTTGCACAAAACAACATAGTTGGTGGTGGTGATATACAAGTTAGACTAAGTGGTACTCAAGTAATAGTTTCAGGTAATGCAGGTGTGGGTGGTTCTGGTATAACAGAATCAAGTGCTGATGCAAAATATGCTCAATTAAGTGCTACAAATACATTTAATTCACCAATAATATCAACTGCACCCAACAGTTCATCAACAAATGATATGCCAATAACAATTGGTGAAAATGGAAACAGAGGTATTACTGGTATTGGTACTACTCAATTGGGCTTTATAGTTGCTAATGACATTGCTGCTACAGTTGCCAGTGCTGGTACAACTTTGGCAAATACATATACAATAGTGACCAGAGAAAAGGGTGATGCAAGATATCAATTAGCTGGAGAATATGTCACAACAAGTGGGTTAAATGGACAAATTCCAGTTGCTACAGGTAGTAATACAATAACATATGAATATATTAATGATTATATATCTGGTGCTGTTGCCACAAGTTCAAACAGCATAAATTTATTTCCTATATTAAAATCTCCATATGCATTTACTATTACATCAGCAACAGTATTTTCTGCTGTGGGTACTCCATCAATAATATTTAGAATAGATAATGTACCAATTACTGGGTTAAATGGCATAGGTGCATCTGCTGGAAGTTATAATAGTCAAAATGCTACTGCTTTAAATGTTGTAAGTGTTGGAAGTAATGTGTCAGTTCTTGTTAGTGGAGCTGGATTTAGTGACTTTAGATGGCAAATTTCATATAGGAGAAATTAATGTTTTATTTTTTAGTTAGAGATGATCCTTCTCCTGTTAGTGCTCCTTCAAGTGCTGTTTCATTAAGTGGAAGCTATGTAGTTCCATTTTCAACAATTAGCCAAGTAGCTTTAAATACACCTGGAGAAACAGATTGGGTAAACATCAGCAATATTAGTGTAGATGATGGCAATACAGCATATGTTTGTGCTAATGTTGATTGGGGAACTGCTATATATGGATTTGCAGCATATGGTGGTAAATTTTTATATGGTATGTTGGATAAAACAGCAATTTCAGCAAATATTCCAGTAAGCAGTGAAATAACTGGTATACAAGTTATTACTAAAATAAGAGATGATATTGGAACATATAATTTCAGTAGTGACATATACATTATTGATAATGCTAATACTATTTTATGGGTTGCTGCTAATCAAGAGGATTGGCCAGCAAGCAGTTCAACATTAATATATGGAACAAGTGCAAACAATCAAGGATTTACAAGAAGTAATTTAATTTCAACTGATTATAGATTGGGATTTAATATAAATCATAATGCAGAACATAATATTCATGTGGATTATTTAGCATTAAAATTATATTATGATGAAATAGTACCAACAACAGCAAGAAGCACAGGATGGACTGCACCTACATCAGCATTAAGCACCCTAAATGGTAGTAATGCTAACCAAAACTGGACTAATGTGACTAATGTGTTAAGTGACAACAATGTTAATGCTACTTCAGGACCCTACACATTTATCCAAACAAGTTGGTATATTCATGCTAAAAAGTTTGGATTTGCTATTCCATCTGATGCTACCATAACTGGTATTGAAGGTAGAATTAGAAGATATAGAAGTGGTGGCACTTCAGGCAACATAGTGGACAATGTGGTAAGAGTTGGTGTAGCAACTATTCCATTTAGTGAATATGTGCTAACAGCAGGAACCAATAAAGCTAATGCTACTAACTGGGGAACAACAGAAGTAGCAGTCACATATGGTGGTACAACAGATTTATGGGGACAAACATTTACACCCTCTGATATTAATTCAGAAAACTTTACTTTTGCACTTCAAGTTATAAACCCATCATTTAATTTTTCAGGTGGCAGAACAGCACAAGTAGACTATATGGAATTAAATATACATTACACAGAACCAGAATAAGGAATAAAAATGGCATTAAAACTAACTTATGAAAAATACTCCAGAGACTTTGAACATGCTTATTGGAGAGTTATGGGTATGAAGGGCAATAAAATGGGTATGGCAGTTGAAGTTTGGATATTTGCTGACCCATATGAAGCTGAACAATGGGCAAATGAAGTAGCAAAACAACCAAGAATACTTCATTCAAAATATGTTCTTGATACAAAACTTTATCAATTTAACATGACAGAAGCAGATATTATAGTTCCAGCATCCAGCACAGTGTTTAATTTTGCATATTTGCTCTTAAAGACACTGCCTGAATTTTCCAATGCCATAGATGTATAAGTAATGTAAAGCATTGGAGAATAAAATGGAAGAACAACAGGATGTTAAAACTACACTAATTAAATCCATCTTTGGATATCTATTTAGAACAAGCCCCTTCCTATTGTTCTTCCACAGTTTAATGTTTGTGTTATGGGGTTTTACATTTCTTTTTATATATGATGTGTATTCATATGTTCAAAAAGGTAATTCAATTATTAAATATTTTGAAGAAAATTTGGATATTGGTAATGACCACTATGTGCAATACACCATATTAAGTAAAAAAGCAGAAGATTTATTGGAAGAATTTAGACAAAAATTGGGGGCAAAAGAAGTATCAGTTTATCTCTTACACAATGGCAAGGCCAGTTTGGGTGGTATACCCTTCCTAAAAGTCAGTCAATTTGCAACCAGCAAGTACAGTCAAAATTCCATAGTTAGAATATTAGATGAACCAATTAATAATTTTCCAGATTTACAAGCTACACTAAGAGGTGAAATAGTTTATTATAATTTAATGGATTTAAGCCCTGGAAGCATAACAAGAACACTATATGGTAATAATAATCATGAATTTGTTAGAGGTCCCCTATTTAAAACATTTGAAGGTGTACCACATGGTTGGATTACAATAGTATTTGAAGATGGTAAAACACTTGACAGGGAATTATTAAAAGAACAAATAGATTTTTACACTATAATATTTCAAACTATGTTTGATTTATTACCAAGAAAGAAATAAAATGGCAAATAGAAAAACAAAAGACAAAACTACAATTGAAAAGAAAAAAGCAATAGCAGATGCCAGCTTTGACTATGAAATGAAGATATTTAGAGAACTACAAACTCTTCCAATGGAAAAAGTCACTAATAAAACAAGTTTAGCTGACCAAATATCCAATAGAGCAATAGCACTTAGAGCACAATGGGGCTTATTAAATGATTTAGCTAAAGCCAAAGATGATGGTGAAAAAGAAAAAGTAATAGAAAAGGGATTAGAGGAATTAATAGATGAATGGCTCCCAGAAGAAACTTAATTTTCCTCAATTTATAGAGTTGTATAATTCCACATATGGTATGGATGAATATGACTTTAAATTATTTCTTCAAGGAAAGAAAAAACCCATTAGAAGCACCCCACAAGTGCATAAGGAAATGGCAGAAGCACTTGAAACTGCTTGGTGGAATAATGATCAAAAATTCCTCATATTAGCATATAGACATTTGGGTAAGAGTTGGCTTTATAACATGTTTTGTGTTTGGCTATTATACAGAGATCCAAATACCAGTATCCTAATGATATCAGCAGGGCAAGCATTAGCTACAGACAATGTGAGTTTTATGAGAGATATTATTGAAACATTCCACATATGCAAGTTTTTAATACCAGAAAACAAAACTAAATGGGCAGCAGCCAGTTTTACAGTTGATAGAAGTAAAGCAAGAAGAGAACCATCAGTTAAAGTATTAAGTGTGACTGGTAGAATAACAGGAAACCATGCTGATATTATAGTATGTGATGACATAGAAGTATCAGACAACTCCAACACAGAAGAAGCAAGAAACTTTATTAGAACCAGATTTAGAGAATTCTTCAGACTTTGTCCCAAAGTTTGGATGTTGGGTACTCCTCATTCTGAAGAATCAGTCTACAAATATGCTGAAGAAGAACTAAACTATATTGTTAGAAGATGGGCTGTATATAAACAGGATGGTTCCCCAAGAGCACCAGAAATGGGACATGATATAGACTGGATTAGCAACCAAAAGAAAACCAGTACAGAAGGTGAATTTAAAAGCCAATACCTCCTAATACCAGCACAACATTATGAAACATTAATAGACACTGACTTATTAAAGAAAAAGCATTTGTTTAATTCAAAGATGGAAATTATAGGTGGCTATAGAGACAGTTTAGGTAATTTAAGAGAAACTTATGCTATACAAAATCCACAAACTGGCAATAAGGAAATAATAAAATCTATAAAAGCTTATTGGGATCCAGCATCAGGTTTGGCAGGTAATGATGATTCAGTTTTAGCTATAATGGCATACACAGAGCAAGGACATTATTTCCTCTTAAGGATTTGTGCATTACCACCAGTTAATAAAGAAATTGGTTTTGAAACACAAATAATAGAATTAATAAAACTATGTGAAGAACACTTAGTTGATAGTGTATATGTTGAAACTACTGGTATTGGATTTGGATTAGATGCCCAAGTTAACAAGTTATGTGTTCAACTAAACAAAAAGTTTCACATAAGAGACTTTAAGAGACAGGGTATGAACAAAAGAGTGTTTATGGCCAATATGATTGATGGTGTGACAAAAGCCAGGCTTCTATTTATTAATAAGGATGATTGGCAAAAAACTAAATTAGCACAACAATTAGAAGCACTTGGTGTAAGTAAGAAGGATGACTTTACAGATGCTTTAGCTGGTGTTATATGTGTAATGGGATATGAAAAACATTCAGTTATGAAAAGTAGGGATATGAAAAGTTTAAGAGGTGGTGTTGCTCCAGTAAGTGTTATGAAAAAAATAACAAAGAGTAAGGTGGCATATATTAAATAATTTTATTGACAGTTGTTCTATATTTTATTATAGTAATGGTGTACTAAGGCAAAAACTCATATTGGCTCCCAGCATTAA
>Ga0210043_1000732_pt1 | contig 33597 bp, 49 predicted proteins | sample CryGeymet201501t_FD_183990 | JGI IMG/M metagenome (GOLD analysis project Ga0210043, IMG submission 183990) | Groundwater microbial communities from Crystal Geyser aquifers in Utah, USA - Crystal Geyser metaG 2015-01t (SPAdes) (version 2) | ecosystem: Environmental > Aquatic > Deep subsurface >... | reverse complement strand
TCAAGACAAAGTTTTGGAGTTATTGAAGTGCCGACAAGCGACAGCGCAGGGGCAAAACCCGAATATATTGTTTGGGATGCCAAGCTTGAAAGCGCCTTTAGTGAGATTGAGAAATTGATTGAGTTTTTATTTATGACTTCCGAAACCGCACCCGCATCTTTGGGATTAGACAAAGAGGGGCAAGCGGAAAGCGGACGGGCTTTGAAATATAAGCTTTTGCGGACAATAGCCAAAAAACACCGAAAGGAATTATATTTTGATTGGGGTATTAAAAAGATCTTAAATGTGGCGCAGGAATTTGCGCTTAAAAATAAACTTAAAGCGGGGGATGTTGCGCCTAAAAAACCCGAAAAGGTTGAGATTGAATGGCAAGACGGAATTATTAACGATGCCAAAGAAACCCTTGAAATTGAGCAACTAAAACTTGATAATGGATTAACCACGACAAAAGAAGCAATTCAAAGGTTGGAGTGTGTTGATGAAAAAACAGCCGAGAAAAAGGTTAAGGAGATTGAAGAAGAACAAAACAAAAAAGAGCCGAGATTTAATGCTGATCCTTTCGGGAATAGCAACGAAAATCAATAATTTGTTTACATTGAAATTTAAAAGTCAACAAAATGGCAAAAGCACCGCAAGGAGTTGTGCCGTCCGATGCAAGTGTTAATCTTTTTTATAAGATTATTACAAACGCTTATAATGAGATTTTTGACAAAATCACAAGCGAAGATTTAACCAAGGATTGGAGGCGCAAACGAATTTTAAAACAAATTGAGCAAATCGTTGGCGAGGCAAACGAGGACGTAAAGGCGTGGATTAAAGTTGAAATTCCCGCCTTTTATGAAAAAGGGATGTTTGACACCGTCAAGGATATTTATGATGAGGCGGGCGACGTGAATGTTGACCTTGCTTTTGCGCATTTTCACAGAGAAGCAATTGAGGCGATAAGCCGTGAAACATATCAAGAAATTGCCAGTGGAATGACTGGATTGACCCGCACAGGCGAAAGAATGGTTGCGATAGCCACAAGAGACAGTATTTTAAAACAAGTGATTACGGGGCAAATTACGGGCGACAGCGCGCGAGAAATAAGGAAACAAATTGAAAATACTTTGAGATCCGAGGGTATAACGGCTTTGACTGATCGAGCAGGGAGGCGATGGGATTTGAAGCGTTACGGGGAAATGCTTGCCCGAACCAAATTAACGCAGGCGCATAATACGGGGGTTATTAACCGAATGGCAGGCGGAGGGTATGATTTGGTAATGATTACCGCGCACGGCGGATCTTGCCCGTTGTGTGTGCCATGGCAGGGGGAAATTTTAAGTGTTAGCGGAATAAGCAGAGAATACCCAAGTGTTGATGAAGCGAGAGGGGCGGGGCTTTTCCATCCTAATTGCCGACATGCGATGACCCCATATCATGCCGACTTTTTAGAGGATACAATGGCTTGGAATAACAAAAGTCAAGAATATGTGAGATTTGGAGATTTACCCAAAGAACAACAGGCGGAAGCGATGGGGATGCTTGATTTAAAGGTTTACAGGGGTGAGGGATCAGATTTTCAAAAAAAATTAAGATCCACGGGAGCGGAAAGCATGTTTGGCGATGGCGTGTATGTTTCAAAAGATATTGAAGTGGCAAAGCAGTTTGGAAATGTTGAGACTTTGAATATCCGCTTAAAAAGCAATGAGATTTTGACCATAAACAATCAAAAGCAATATGAGCAACTTGTGCAAAATGTAATTAAAAAATATCCCAACGAAGCGATAAATACAGCAATACCAAAATACGCAAAAAGTTTGGGCTATAAAGCCATTCAAGGATCAAAAGCGTTTGATGATCTTGCGGGTATAAATATTTTGGATGAAAGCCTATTGAAAAAGCTTGAAAGAAGCATTGCTTTTGGCAATAAAAAAATAGCAATCAATGACTTTGAGGCGCGGTTGATGGATAAAAGAAGTTTGGGAATTTTAGAGGAAAAGTCAAGAAAACAGATGCAGGCGCATTTTAGTATAAACAACACGAATATCGTGCTTAATTCATCAAAAAGCGCGAAAAGAACCGCCGAAGAATTGCAAAAAACCTTTTTTCATGAGTTTGGGCATTTTGTAGATTATAAATATAAAGATCAGGGGTTTTTGAGACACTTTGACGATTACATAAAAATAACCGATAAAGAAAAGAGTAAAATTGTATTGGAAAGAATAAGGGGGTATGGAGAGGCAACGAAAAAAATGACGGAAAGCCAGTTGAGCGACTTAATGCTTGGAATGAGCGTGAAAACAGGAGAAAAGCAATCATTGAGATTGCCCACAAAACATATCCGATATTTACGACAGCACGATGAGATCTTTGCCGATGCCTATGCACAATATCGGACAAATCCGAAAGCTTTTGAAAAATACGCACCAAATTTCACAACATACTTTAAACATTTAGAAAAAGACTTATGATAAAAATTTACGATCCCGAGCTTGGGGAAATTGAAACAAGCGATGCGGAAAATTCGATAAAAGATTTGGGCGAAGAAATGAAAAAAAAGGACACCCGAGAATTTAAAAAGGTTTTATCTGAATATAATGCCTTAAAGAAAAACGCGGGCTTAGAAGATATTGCGGAAATTCAAACCTTAATTGAAAAAGGAGATAAGAAAGTTTTATTAAATAGAGCAAAAAACTTGAAAGATAAAACACTTCAAAAAGCGGTTTTACGCTTGGCGAAATATCTTTGACAATACAAAAACAAAGGAGGTAAGCATGGCGAGACAAAAGGGAGTTTGCCCAAAGTGTAATGAGGAAAAGGTTTTAACCAGACACCACGTTTTCCCCAAGCGATGGTTTGGGAGAGGCAGACAGAACCAGCAATATATTTGGGTTTGCCGAGAATGCCATGATGAACTTGAACTTTTGATCCCGTATAGGAAGCAGAAAAGAGCTTTTTATACTCAAGTTGTGGATCAATTTTTCAACTTTAACAACCAAGAAATGGAGGCAACAGCATGAAAAGGACAATGCGTTTTTGTATAAATTGCCGAGAGATTTTTGGATGCGTTACGGACGGAAAAACAGAGGATTGCATGACTTGCAAATATGTGAATAAGTGCAAGTTGCGATTTATGCAATTTGATCTCAAAGACGTAACGGGAGGAATTTGCGCGACATGCTTTTTTCTTTACAAAGCCGAGAAAGCACTAAAAACCGCTTCACAAGCAATTGCCAATTAAGGCAAAACCAGTGGGGGAGAGCAAAAAAACGAATAGCTTATTTAAGCCTTTTTCGCACTCTCCCCCACTCCCCCACTTGATTTTAACCGTAAAATAAGGCTTTTTGCTTGGCATGCTTGGTGGGGGAGAGGGGAGGGCAGGGCTTCCCCTTGCATACCATTATAATATTATGATATTATACCAACATAATAATTTTTTAATGTTATGTTGTGTAAAAAATGCGGTAAAAAATTAACTGGAAAGCAAAAAAAATATTGCAGTGTTTATTGCGCAAAATTATTTTTAAAAAGTGAATACAGAAAAAGGAATAAAGAAAAAATAAACGCTTATAAGCGGAAGTATTGGAAAGGAAAAAGAAGAACAAGCGGATATTTTGAAAAGGTAACACGACCAGCACATTTAAAAAATAATCCCGTATGCGAAAAATGCGGAACTGATAAGAAATTGGAAGTGCATCATATTAAGCCTTTGGCAGTTGGAGGAACACACAAAGCAAGTAATTTAATGACCCTTTGTAAGACACACCATTATTATTTTGAAAAAAGAATGAAAGGATTTTGGGAATAGACTTTAAAGCACTATTTGCAAAAAAAATAAATGTGTTATAATAGAATTAACAAATTACGTTTTCACGCTTTCCGACATAAAGCGAAAGAATATAAAAATTAAAATTTCAAAACAATGGCAGATCAAAACCAAGGTGGCGGTGAAAACCAAAACCAAAACAATGCTAACCAAAATCAAAACCAAGGTGGAAACGGCGGAGGCGAGGGAAACCAAAACCAAGGCGGTGAAAACCAAGGCGGAGAGGGAGGAAAGCAAGGCGGTGGTGAAAAGCTTGAAGCGGTTAAAAACGCGGACGGCACAATAACTATCGGCGGGAAAAAGTATGTTGACGGCGAAAGCTTTGAAGTGCTTTCAGAGAAACAAAGACAGCATACCCGTGAAAAAGAAGAACGCGAAAAAAAGGAAAAAGAAGAAGAAGAAAAGCGTTTGGCTGAACAAGGTAAATTCAAGGAACTTGCCGAAAGTAAAGACAAGGAAATTGAAGCCTTAAAAGGCAATTACACCCGTGAAAAAAAGGTTAATGCTTTACAGGCGGAAGCAATGAAGCTTGGAGCAGTGGATTTGGATGCCGTTGTGAAACTTGCCAATATGGACGGGGTTAAGCTTTCAGAGGATGGAAGTATTGACCAAGCCAGTGTTACGCAGGTTGTGAATGACTTAAAAACTGGAAAAGGTTATTTGTTTGCGGAGGGTGGCAATCCCAATATCGGAAGTGAGGGAGGCGCACCAAGCGGAAATAATAACGGAACGCCGACATTTAAGAGATCACAATTGCGAGATCATGAGTTTTACAAAGCGCATGAAAAAGAAATTGAGCAAGCGAACCGAGAGGGAAAAATCATTGACGATTTAAGTTAATACACAACTTTTTAATAAATTTTAACTATCAAAAAAGATGGCTGATACAATGGGAATGACCCAAGGAGCAACATTTGTCCCCGAAATTGTTGCAAATAAAGCTTTGGGCTTGTTGGAGGCAGAACTTCATCTTGCCAAGAATGTAGCGAGGCATTATGAATATACCCCAGCAAAAGAGGGCGACAAAGTAAAAGTGCCTAAAAGAGGAACTTTGCTTGCGAAGCAAAAAGTAAGTGGATCTTCTGTTACCTTGCAGAACCCAACCGCCGATGAGGTGGAAGTTGAACTTAACCAGCATTGGGAAGTTACCTTTGCAGTTGAGGACATATTGCGAACAAACGCAAAAGGTGGAATTGAAATTGATGAGGGTTATATTGCCGATGCCATTCAAGTGCTTGGTGAGAAAATTGAAACTTCTCTTGCCAACCTTGTAACTTCCTTGACAAACGAAAGAGGAAGCGCAGGCGTTGACATTACCGATGCAATTTTAAGATCTTGCCGTGGTGATCTTTCTAATAACCGCGCACCGCAAAGCAATCGTTTCCTTTATCTTGAACCCGATCAAATCAATGTTATTCTTGGGCTAGATAAATTTGTGAACGCTGAAAAATACGGATCTTCAATGCCAGTAATGGAGGGAGAATTTGGTAAGGTTTATTCTTTCCGCGTATTTGAAAGCTTGTTTACAAAGACGGGATCAGGAAGTCCAACCCCGAAACATAATATTGCTATGCACCGCGATGCTTTAGTGCTTGCATCAAGACCCTTGAAGCAACCTAAAGGCGCAGGTGTTACGGTTGGTTATGTTGAGAGAAACGGAATTGTGATGCGTGTGCTTTACAGCTATAACGCCGACCAGCTTGCTGATCAAATCACAATTGATACTCTTTTCGGAGTAGCAACCTTGAGACCAGAGCTTGGAGTAAACTTGATTTCTTAATCTTGATTTAAGATAGAGTTTTGAGGTTAAAGCCTTGGCGGGGTTTTCCCCGCCTTGGCTTGAAGCCGATATTAAAAAAAATAACAAAACACAAAATCATGAATGCTTATTTAGTAGATCCCAGCAATCAAATCGCAAAAATAGACATTACGAGCAGGAAACAATTGCGCGAATTGCTTAAAAAAGGGTTTAGACAGGCGACACCCGCCGAAAGAATTGAGTATTTAAAACAGGAAAAAGAAAAAGTATTGCAACACGTTGCGGATGCGAATTTGCTTGACGTGTTTTTTTTATCCCCAAGAGCGAGCAAAAATGACGGATACGGAACAACCAAAGAGCTTTTAAGGCGCGAGTGTGAAAAGCACGGCGTTTTTTTGAATGATTATTATGCAGGGCAAAAGGTTGGCTTGGTTTATAATTATCCGTATGCCTTGGAAAACATGGAATGCGATTATAAAGTGCTTTTTACCATGTTTGAAAGCACCAAGATGCCGAGTGATTGGGAAAAATATTTGAAAATGGCGGATGAGGTGATTGTGCCGAGTAATTTTTGTAAAAGAGTGTTGAAAAGTCAATTTGGAATTGATGCGCATATTGTAAATTTAGGATACGATGCAAAAACTTTTAAACCTATCCGAAGAGAACAGACAAAAGAATTTGTTTTTTTACATTACGATGCTTTTAAGTGGCGCAAGGGGTGGGATATTGTCTTGACCGCCTTTGATCAGGAATTTAAAGAGGATGAACCCGTAAAATTGATTTTAAAAAGCGTTAAAAATGACAATACCCCGCCGATGGGAGCTTATCCAAAAGTTGAAAAGATTGCGGAAGCTTTAAGCGCGGAGGATTTAATGGGATTGATGGAGAGGGCGAATTGCTTTGTTTTTCCGTCGAGGGGTGAGGGTTTTGGTTTAACCCCGCTTGAAGCTATGGCGACAGGAATGCCCGTTATAGTGCCAAACGCCCACGGAATAGCCGAATATTACGATTGGGAGCTTATGCCGAGCCTTGAGGTTGTGCCGATTAAGGCAAAATATGAAAATAAACGCTTTCAAGGAATGGATCTTGGCGCAATGTTTCAACCGACAGTCCGAAGCGTGAGAAAAGCAATGCGGTTTATGGTTGATAAATGGATGAAAGAGGGTATAAACGGCGATATTTATGCCGAATATGCCAGCAATTGGACAATACAGAAAACAGGGCGGGAATTGGCGCAGTTTTTAAAAAATTCATACAAAAAAGCCAGTGAAAACCGAAAAAATAAGATTGTTTTTTTAAGTGAAGATACCCGACATATTACGGGCGGGCGTTATTATTCATGGTGGCTTGCCACGGCGTTGCAAAGCGCAGGGTTTGACGTTGAGATATACACAAACAGAATGCCCGTTTTTATCAAGGAATTTAAAAGTTATCCACAGCCAACAGTTTATATTGTGGATAAAGTGCAAAATGTGGATGTTAAGGGGCAAGCGTATTTTGGCAGTCCAGTTATTGGAAACTTGCGAGCGTGCCAGCTTGCGGAAAAATACGGAAAAGAGGCTTATTGCGAAATATTTGATCCGTTTCCTATGATGCAAAAATATAAGGGGCAAAATAAATATCCCGAATGGGATGCGCTTATTCCCGAGTTAAAAAAAGATCATGTAAAGATTTTGAGCCTTTGCAACGAAACAAACAAATGGATATATCCTTGGTTAAACAAAAAGCGCAAAGATGTTTACACTGTTTATCCTTGTGTAAACAGTAAAGAGCGCGACAAGTCCGAAGTTACTGAAAAAAAGAATTGGGCGGTTTTCGTTTCACGCTTAGATCATCACAAAAACCTTGACCACGTGTTGGAGGCGGTAAAAGAAACAGATTTGGAGCTTCATGTGATAACCAGCATTGACGGGATCAATTTTGAGGAAATGGTGAAAGATTACGGCATGGAGGAACGGGTAAAAATTCATTGGTTTGCCAGTGATGAGGAAAAATTTGATGTTATCAAGCAAAGCAAAGTTATGATTAACGGGGCGACTTTTGAGGGGTTTGGAATGTGGCTTGCGGAGGCTTTGGCTTGCGGAGTGCCTTGTGTTTGCTATGATTACCCGACTTTTCACGAAATTGCAGAGGATGAAAACGAGCTTGTGTTTTATGCGCAATGGAATAATCCCGTGGATCTTAAAAATCAATTCAAATTTGCCCTTGACATAGCAAATAATCCATACCAAAAACCAAACTGGAAACCGACAAATCGCTTTGATTTTGAGGCTATGGTGGCAAGATTTAAAGAGATAATGATAAAAGAGCCAAAAATTGGCGTGGTTACGATTTGCTTAAACGAGGACAATTTTATTTATTCAAGTATTACTTCCCTATTAGATCATCCAAATATAGCGAAAATTGCGGTTGTGGAGGGTTTAGTGGAGCAAAACGAGCATACAGCCAACAAGGACGGTTTAAGCGCAGACGAGACAAAATTGAGGGTATTGGATGCCATGTTTAAGGATGAGGCGGGCAAGGTTATTTATGATCGTTACGGATACGCGGGAAATAAAAGCGAGTTGCGAAACCGCGGGCTTGAATTAGTGGGTAAAGACATGGATTATATTTTAGTGGTTGATGGGGATGAGGTTTGGAAGCACGAGGATCTTGATAAATTAGTGGAATATATCAAAAAAAATCCCGAAACTTCACTTGTTTGGTTTAAATTGTTGCATTTTTGGAAAAGTCCGCAAAAAATTGCGGTTGGCGGGCAATGGGATGCAAAGCTTTTCCGTTTCTTTAAATATTCAGACAAAACCTTGCATTGGGCGCGCCATGAGACCGTTGTGGTAAATAAAAATGATATTGGGGTTGATATTTTGGGAGATGAGGAATATTTGGAGGATGTTGTTTGCTATCATTACGGATATATGAAACCACAAGAGCGGGTTAAGGAAAAATTGCTTTATTATAAAAAAAGAGACACGAATTTGGATGTGGTTGATACTTTTTCAGATTGGAAAGACGGCGACCCAACGCAACCAACGCATGGAGGCGGAACAGTTTCACACTTTGACGGAACGCACCCCGATGCAGTGAGTGAGACATTAAGGAAAATTTGCAATGGAAAATAAAAAAACAAAATTGAATGTTGGCAGTGGAGGGCGACCCATGGCAACCCCGACAAATGAATGGGATGATGTGGATGTGCGACCCGATATGAACCCGACCATTGTTGCGGATGTGCGTAAAATACCAAAGCCGAATGAAAGTTATGATGAGCTTTGGATACATAGCGTTTTAGAACATTTTCAGAAAAGAGAAGTTAATGAATGCTTGCAGGAATGGGCGCGGTTACTTAAAAGGGGCGGTAAAATGACGATTTCAGTGCCAGACATGAAAGCAATTGCCAAGGATTTATTGGCAAGTAATTCCGAAATTACTGATCACAATTTAATCAATTTAATTTATGGCGAGCAAGATTATCCACAAAATGCCCACAAGTGGGGTTTTACGGAAAAAAGCTTGATCAACTTAATGCGGAAACATGGGCTTGACAATTTTAAAAGATTGCCAGCCGAAAGATACCCGCAGGAATTATTTTTAATCGGAACAAAAAAATGAATTACAAAAACAAAATGATTTATTTCGACTTTCACAGCCAATTTGGCGAGGATAAATTTTTGGTGGATAAATTGGATTTACCCGAAAAAGGTGTTTTTGTAGATATTGGGGCGGGTGATCCCGTAAAATTTAGCAATTCATATCACTTTGAGCGTAACGGTTGGATCGGGCTTTGTGTGGATGCGGATGTGCGACGATATGACGAATTAAGGATAAAAAGACAATACGCAGAGCATGCAGTTATTTCCCGAGAAAAAAAAGAGGTTAATTTTGTGAAAGCTTTGCATCCCGACCTTTCCAAACAATTGACTTTCGGCGATAATATAGAGCGTGCGGAAGTGGTTAAGATGGAATCCAAGCCATTGAGCGAATTGTTGGATAAATACAAAATGACCCGAATTGATATTTTAAGCGTGGATGTGGAGGGGTTTGAAATTGATGCTTTATCAAGTTTTGATTTGCCTAAAATTTCCCCGACGGTTATTATTGTGGAGTTTTTAACCGTGCATAACAGCCAAGAAAAGGAATTGATGGCATTTTTTTCCGCACTTCCCTATTCCCTAATTCACAAAACCACGGCAAATTTAATTTTTTTGCATAATGATAAAACTAATTTATTAAAAAAATAAAACAATGGAAAAAATACAAAAACCGCAACCGATTGCCCTTGTAACGGGAGCAACTGGACAAGATGCCAGTTATTTAATGGAATTGTTGCTTGAAAAAGGGTATAAAGTCCACGGATTGATCCGCCGAACCAGTCAAGACAATTTGGGGCTGATTGAGCATTTAAAAGGAAAGGTTACTTTGCATTACGGTGATTTATTGAACACAACCTTGATCCATCATTTAATTCAAGCAATTCAACCCGATGAAGTTTATAATCTTGGCGCGCAAAGCCATGTTGGAATTTCTTTTGATGTGCCAGAATATACCGCCGACGTGGTGGGAATGGGAGCTTTGAGGATATTGGAGGCATTGCGCAGGATCAAACCGCAAGCCAAGTTTTATCAAGCTTCAACAAGTGAGATGTTTGGCAAAGTGCAGGAAACGCCCCAAAAGGAAACAACCCCTTTTTATCCGCGCAGTCCGTATGGAGTGGCGAAACTTTTTGCCCATTGGATGGCGAAAAATTACCGTGAAAGCTTTGGAATGTTTACGTGTAGCGGGATTTTATTCAATCATGAAAGTCCGAGACGGGGAAAAGATTTTGTAACGCGAAAAATTACGCAAGGATTGGCGAAAATCAAAGCGGGTAAACAAGAGAATATTGAACTTGGAAATTTGGATGCAAAGCGGGATTGGGGGCATGCAAAAGATTATGTTTGGGCTATGTGGAAAATGTTGCAGATGGAAAAACCCGATGATTATGTATTGGCGACAGGCGAAACCCGCACCGTGCGGGATTTTGTAGAGATTGCAGGAAAGCACTTTGGATTTGATATTGAATGGCAAGGCGAGGGTGTTGATGAGATTGGAATTGATAAAATTACAAACAATGTTATAATAAAAATAAATAAGGATTTTTACCGACCCGCCGAAGTGGATTTATTATTGGGAGATCCGACAAAAGCAAAAAATGTTTTGGAATGGCAACCGCAATATTCTTTTGAGCAGTTAGTAACGGAAATGTGCCAAGAAGATGAAAAACAACAAAAATAAAATTTTTAACCTTTTAAAATTATGGCACTTATAACAACGCCGTCCGATCCAAATGCCGACAGTTATGTAACCTTAGCCGAGGCAGATGCATATTTTCTTAATAGATCAGACGTTGCTAATTGGAGCGCTTTAAGCGACGAGCAAAAAGAGGCGGTTTTGAAGCTTGCAACCAAGCATATTGACACTTTCCGCTTTCACGGGGAAGAAATAAGACCGACCCCAAATTGGTATAGAGACAAGCAAAATTTAAAGTTTCCACGAAACACCGCCCGTCAAAAATCGGGAGTAGTTGACAGTGCAGGGGTAAATTATTTAACTGATAGTGCGAGAGCCGATGAGCAAACCGAGCCGAATGACTTTTGGAATGACGGTTGCGTTATCATAACCGACGGAACGGGCAAAGGGCAGACCCGCAAGATTTCAGATTTCGACAGCGCCACGGGCAAAATTACAATTTCAGAGAATTGGGAAACAAACCCCGACACGACAAGCCAATATCGAGTTGTGGAAAAAATACCGAAAGAGGTTAAAAATGCGACCTTTGAACAAGCGCTTTATTTAACCAACGGCGGAGGCGAAAGAGCAAAGATGCAGTCCGAGGGCGTGGTTGAATATTCAATTGGAGATTTGAGAGAAAGATTTGCCGAGGGATTAAGCGGATCGGGAAAAATAGCGATTTCAAATGAAGCCAAAGGAATGCTTAAAGGATTATATTCAATAGTTGGTAAAATAACCGTTTAAAAAAATGCCAGTAAATAATTTTTTGAACCAAAGCGTAACGATCAAAGCAAAAAGCGGGTTTACCCTTGAGGGTAAGCCAAATTTAGGCAGTGGCACGGGCATAATGGCAAGATTTCAAGACAAGCAAACCAAGCTTTTTGATGATAAAGGAGTTGAATATTTAACGGATGCGGAGATTTGGGTAAAACCAACGCAAACAATTAACCTTGAAGATGTGATTGTTTATGGCGGGGTTAATTATAAAGTTGTAAGAATTGACACGAAACGCGACCTTGACGGGCAAATACACCACAAAAAAGCTTTAGTGGTTAAAACAAAAGAATAATGAGCAAAAAAGGGTTTAGAGTTGAATTTGACACCAGTGATTTCAATAAGGGAATGGATGAGTTGGACAGAAAAGTTGATCAGTGGTGGAGAGAGGCACGGGAAAGAATGGCGGACAGCCTTTTGCTTCTTTCAAGGCTTGAAGTGCCACACGATACGGGATTTTTGCAGGCGAGCGGACACGTGTTTTATGACCTTGCGGATGATAGTTGGAATGTGGCTTATAATACGGTTTACGCCAGTTACGTGCATGAGGGAATGAGGCGCAACGGATCGCACGTTATCCAACATTATCAAAAAGGAAGAAAGAAAAAATATTTGGAAGATCCGCTTAAACTAAACATGACTTTGTTTCAAGAAAAGGGGCGCGACTATATCGCAACCAAATTACAAGGAGAGTTATAAACAAGTTATCAACAATTAAATGGCACAAAGACTAATTACAAATTTAGCGCAGTATTTGGAAGATCAAGGCATTGCCACGGGAGGCACGGATTTGTTTATTGGGAGAATGCCCGAGGTGGATAATTGCATTTTATTGGATCAAACGGGAAGCGTTGAACCCGATAAATATTTGCCAGTGGAAAAACCAACCATTCAAGTAACGGTGAGAAATACGGATTATACCGACGGGCTTGATAAGTTAAAAACAATTTTTGATTTATTGCATCAAAAGAAAGATAATTTGGCTTTAGAGGTGGGAGGCGTGGATGTTATGATTGTGAATGCATTGAATGAACCAAGCCATATTGGAGAGGATGAAAACAGCCGTCATTTATGGACATGCACCTTTATTTTTCAATTAAGGAGTTAATAAAATGATAAAATCGAATGACAAATTTTGGAAAGAAGTGCGATGTGTAAAGTGCAGGGCTTTGCTTTGCTTTGAATATATATTTGCGGGGCGAATTATGATAAAATGCAGGAAGTGCGGAGAGTTGAATGAAATAAATTATAAAACCACGAAAACAGAATTTAAAAAAGCTAATTTAGAAAATGAGATGATAATAGATAAGGATCAAAAACGGAAAGGGGGTGTAGAAAATGGCTGATGTAACAAATGTAAAGATTGGCGTTTGTAGCGTTAATTTTAACAGTGTAGATCTTGGACATACCAAGGGAGGCGTTACGGTTAATTATGCCCCAGAATATGCGGATATTACCGTTGATCAATACGGGAATACCCCAGTTGATAAGGCGTTGATGGGTGAAATGATAACCATAAAAGTGCCTTTGGCGGAAAGTCAAGTTGCAAATCTTTCCAAAGCAATGCCCTTGGGAACTTTGGCAGGATCAGGCGACGGAAGATTGACACTTGGTAAAAACGCAGGTGAAAGATTAGGAGGCGACGGGGCGCAATTGGTATTGCATCCTTTGGCGAACCTTGCAAATGACCTTTCCGAAGATGTTGTTATTCATAAGGCAGTAGTCCACGGCGAAATTGAGCTTGGATTTACCAACGAAGATGAGAGAATTGTTGAAGTTGAGTTTGTTGCCCTTGTGGATACCACAAAAACGGACGGAAATTGGCTTGGGTTTATTGGAGACAGCACAGACTAATAATATTTAACGAGGCACGCCGTTTTTACGGCAAAGATGCCCATATTAAACAAAATGAAAATAATCGGACAAACAAAAAAAATTGAAGTAAACGGCAAGAAAGTAACCGTAAAAAAACTTTCCTTGCGTAAAATTTCACAGCTTTTTGAGCAGGTTAAAAGCTTGCCAAAAGAGCTAACCAATATTGATAAGATGAGCAATGACCAAGTTATGGAGGGATTGCCGATGTTGCTTGCCAGTATTATGCCAGCAATAGCGGGCATGGTGGTAACCGCCATTGACGATCAGGAAATAACCGAGGAATTTTTGCTTGATGAATGCGGTTTGGACGACAACTTGGAAATAATAAAAGCAATCCTTGAAGTCAATAATATTGATAAAATTTTTTTATATCTAAAGTCAATAAAGGGCTTGGCGGGAAAAGGCAAATAAGCAAACCTTTTCTTGAGGAAATTGATGATCTATTGATTTTCTTTATTGACAGCTTGGCAAGTAATTATCATTGGGCAAAGGATAAAATTTTGGATGAAGTTTGCCTTGATGAAGCGCTTGAATATTCTAAACTGATAAAAAAACGCCAAATCAATGAGCATATAACGCAATTGGCGATCATTTCAAACCCGCATGCTAAAAATCCAAAAGAATTGATTAAAACATTTGAGGAGGAATTGAGAAAAGTTGACAATCGGGGTATAATGGAAACAGAAAGAGACATAAATGCCACGACAAAACTAAAACAAATCTTTAGCAGAAATAAGAAAAAATAAAATGAGTTTAGTTGCGGGATCAGTAATTGCAAAATTCAAATCCGACATTACCGAATTAAAAAGCGGAATTTCACAGGCTAAAAATCAGGTTGGTATTTTAAGCAGTGGATTTGGTAAGTTAAACGGCACATTGCAAGGCTTTGGAAGTGCCTTTTTTAGCTTGCCAGCTTTAATTGGTGGGGTGGGATTTGGAGCTTTGGCGACTGATGTTATAAAAGCAGGGGCAAGCTTTACGCGACTGGAAGCCACGCTTAAAACAGTTGCAAAAAACGTGGGATTGACGAGCGAAGAAATACAGGGAATGCGCACAGACTTGGAAGATGCAAACCTTTGGGGAGCAACGGCAACGGAAACAATGTTGACTTTTGTGCAATCAGGGCTTGGAAAAATGACCGACATGAAAAAGTTTACCTTGATGGCAAAAGATTTTTCGGCTTCAATAGGCGTTTCATCCGAGCAGGGTGTTAAAGATTTAACAAAAGCGATCGGAACATTACGCCCCGAACTCTTGGAGCAATACAGGATACAATTAAACTTAAATGAGGTTTATGGAAAAGAAGCCGACAGGATCGGGAAAAAAGTTGTGGATATGACCGCGCAAGAAAAAAGGCTTGCACTTCTTAATCGGCTTTATGAAGAACACGAAAACACGGTTAAGGGCGTTTACACCGACACTTATGACACGGCGGGCAAGGCGATTTCTTCAATTCAAGACTTCATGGGGGCTTTAAAAGGCTATATTGGGCAAATATTTGAGCCAGCCTTGAAAGAGGTTGCCGTTTCATTGAGGAATAAAATGAAAGATTTGACGGTTTGGTTTAGAGAAAATCAAGATACCGTAAGAGAGTGGGGCGACAAGGTTAAGGAATTTTTGCTTAAAGTGGTTGGCGGGGTTGCTTCCATTGTTTCCTTTTTTGCAAAGCACAAAGAGTTTATTATTGGATTTTTCGGGGTTATTGTTTTAAGCATTGGGGCGTTTGTAGCTTCTTTTATAGTTGCCCACGCAATTGCAATCGGAATTATTGTTGGGCTTTCCGCTTTATTGGGCATATTTTATCGTGCTTGGCGTGATAATTGGGGCGGTATTCAGGAAAAAACAAGAGCGGTAATTGATTTTATCAAGGTTTTGATTGATGGATTTAAGAATTTTTGGAAAAAATACGGCGAAGATATAACGAGGATCACAAGTGGAGCTTGGAAAGTGATTTGGAATATTATAAAAATGACCGTTGATCAAATTCTTTCGACATTAAAGTTTTTATGGCAAATAGTAACGGGAGATTGGAAAGGCGCTTGGGAGACAATGAAAGGCTTGAGCGAGCGCGGGCGCGGTTACATTGTCAATATTTTCACGGGCATGAAAGATATGGTTGTGGGAGCTATAAGCGCAATTGGCACGCATTTCACAAGTAAATTTACCGAGATGTGGAATAAAGCCAAGGAAATTGCCGAGAAAATAAGACATGCAATTTCAAGCGCTTTTGATAAAGATAAGAGAAACAGTCCGTCAATTGCCGACAGGTTGCGGGAGGTGGTTGATTTTTCCGAAAAAACTTTGCGCGGAGTGATGATCCCGCAATTTTCATCACAAATTGCCGATAATATCCGCGGAGTGGCGGGTGGCTTTCAATTGGGGAGCTTTGAACCATCAGGGGCAAAAGTTGTTAATCAATACATAAATGCCGAAGTCAAGGACAGTTTAGATGTGGATACCTTGGCGGATCGGTTGGCTTTTAAATATCGTAACGAATATTAAAAATGATTACTCAAATAACAATAAATTCATTAGTTATTGGAACATACGCAAGCGGGTATTTGTTTAAACAGCTTTCGGGTTTTGGTTTTCCCGAGGTAAGAATTGACGTAAAGGATCGGGGAAATTATGACGGGGCAAAACTTGGCAATTATAATTACGGGCGCAGAATAATGAGCATTGACGGGGAAATTATCGGATCAAGTCCGAGTGATTATGAAACAAAACGGCAAGCGTTGGAAAAAGCGGTTAGAGTTAGCGACGGATTGGCAACAATGCAGATCGCGACCCGTGGCGGGCTATCTTTGCAGGCGGATGTTATTTTGAATGCTTTGCTTGATGCCCCATATAAGGCGGGCAATATGATCCGCGGTGAATTTAGGCTTGAATTTGTTGCGCCATACCCTTTTATTCTTGGGCAAACGGAAAACAATGAGGATATAAGCGTGTATTCGGGCGGAGGCGGAACATTACCCGCCACACTTCCCTTTTCTTTGGCAGTTGGCGGAACGGGGGCGGTTGAAATAAGCAACAGCGGAAACGGCAAAGCATACCCGACAATTAAGATTTATGGGGCGATTTCCAACCCGTCAATCCAAAATGAAACCACGGGAGAAAGTTTTTCAATCGCTTATACCCTTTCATATTCCACGGATTACATTGAGATTGACATTTTTAATCGAACCGTGCTTTTAAACGGCGTAACCAATATTTTGCAATATTTTTCAGGCGATTGGTTGACCTTGGAGGCAGGCGCAAACAATTTAAAATTAACAGCTTCCAGTAATTCATCAGTGGCGAAAGCGACAATCACTTGGCGAGATCATTATTTAGGAATATAAAAAAATGAAATTTAAGCTTATAATTCAAAATTTAAGCGGATCGGAAAAATGGGAACTTCCCTTTGATCGTTTTACTATTTCCGAAGAATTGAATAATGACAGAAATGCAAGCTTTTCATTTAACCGACAAACAGTTGAGGCGGTGGCGGAGAGCGCAAAAACCACGGTGGAAAATATTTTTATTACAGGATACCGCGAATGTTATTTGTATGATGAAGATGATAATAATTTGATTTATTCGGGCTTTGTTGATGAATACCAAACCAGCGCGGGAACAAGCGAAAAAGGCACGCTTTCAGTTACAAGCCGAGGGTTTTTTACATTGCTTAATAAACGGTTTACCAATTCCTTGCGGACATATACAAGCGAGGATGCGGGAGATATTGCATGGGATTTGATTGATTACACGCAGGGGTTGACTTATGGCGACCTTGGCATTACCCGCGGAGTGCATCCGACAACTAAAAACCGAGATCGCACGTTTAGATATGAAAATATTGCCGAGGCGATCCAAAAATTAAGCAATTATAATTTATCAGACGGATTTGATTTTGAAATTGATAATGACAAGGTTTTTAATATTTATTATTCAGAAAAGGGAAGTTATCGCAGGGGTGTTATAGTGGAGCGAGGATTTAATATTGACACTTATAATATTTTGCAAAACGGATTGATGGATTTAGTCAATCAGGTTTATGTAATGGGCGACGGTTACGGCGATGATATGGTTGTGGTTACCCGAGATGCAGAAAATATTTATAAAAGCAATTACGGATTATTACAAGAGGCTTTAAGTGAAAAAGACATAAAAACCACGGCAACATTAAACGACAAGGGCGACAAACAGTTGGATTTGCGCAAATTTCCAAGGAAAACTATCAACATAACAATCAAATATGACAACCCGCAATTTACGAATTACCAAATTGGTGATAGAATAAAAGTAATTATAAGTCAAGAAAATGTAAGCGGGTTTTATAGAGTTTTAAGGAGGAGTTTGACCGACGACGGAGTTGTTTATTTAACCCTTTACCCGATTTAAAATGCAAAAAGATTTTATAAAAATAATCAAGGAGCTTGAGGCAAAGGTGAAAACCTTGGAGCAAAACCAAGAATTGCGAAATATTTCTATACCAGCAGACGGTAAATTGGTTGTGCCGACTTATACGGCAGATCCAGCGGGCGCAGATAGTGAAAACGGGCAAATTTATTATAATTCAACCACAAACAAATTTCGTGGTTACGAAAATGGATCTTGGGCTAACTTAATTTAAAAATAAAAAAATGGCAAAATATACTATTGAAATACCCGAAGAATTGCATAAATACATGGTTGAGGGCAATTGGGATGTTGAGGCTTATATTAAGCAAGTCTTGCTTGATCCGTTGATTAAGCGCTTTGAGGGTGAAAAAAAGAGCATAGTTTTGGCGGAAAAAATCAAAGAGGTTGAGGATACCGTGAAAGATGTTAAAATAAAAGCAGAAATAAAAAACTTTGAGACTGAAAAAGCCGATATTGAAACCGAAATAAGACAAAAAATTGCAGATGAAAGCGCAGTTATCGAGGAAACGCAACCAGTAGAAGAAACCCCGATTGAAGAAATAACCGAACCAGCTGTTGAAGAAACTACAACCGAGGAAATAACTAAAATATAAACTTAATAAATAATCTTGATATAAAAAAATGGCTTCAACTTTACAAACAATGCGATCAGGGGGAACGCAACACCCCGAGGAAATTATAAATTTTCTTGCTTCCCGCTTAGTTAAGGGAGTGGGTGGCGTTTTCGACAAAGACGATAACAACAGCTTTTTGGTTGAGGAGGAAACCGTGCCAGCCATGAGCGTTAAAGTCAATGAGGGGTATGCTTTCTTGAGAAAATCAGGCGACGACATGGTTTATCCCGTGCGACTTTATGACGGCGATGCCAGTGTAACGATAAGCGCCAACGCCAGCGGAAACGACAGGATTGATGCAATTGTGCTTTATATCGACTTGGGGGCAAGCGCTAATGCCGAGGTTACTAATGTTGCAAAATTTATTGCAATCGAGGGAACGCCCGCGGGCAGTCCATCCGCGCCGAGTGATGGTGATATTGAGGCAGAAATTGGAGCAAATAACCCGTATTTAAGAATTGCCGACGTGGACGTTGCCAATGGGGCAGTTTCAATTTTGGATGCCGACATTACGGATCAAAGAAGTGAGGTTTTATTTATTTCAAACGGAACGCCGACAGCGGACGACGATGTTGTCAATAAAGCGTATGTGGATGCCCAAGGACAATGGATTGATTGGAGTCCGACTTTTACTAATATAGTAATAGGAAATGCGACAGTTGTTGCCAAATATACCAAAATAGGGAAGAAATGTAGACTTAAGATGGAGGTAACAATTGGAAGCACAACATCATTTGGAGCATTTATTATATTTACACTTCCCTTAACGGCGGTGGCATTAGCAGTCGACGCAAATGAAGAAATAATTGGGTGTGCAACTCTTATTGATGGAGGAACTGTTTATAAGGGAGTAGTTTTGTTAAATAGCACAACGCAAGCGCTAATAAGAGCTTCCGTTGTTGCAGGATCTTATATAACAGAAAGTGGAAATATATCAGGAACAGTCCCCTTTACATGGGCGACTGGAGATCAATTTACTCTTTACGGAGAATATGAAATTGCTTAATTCAAAAATATAAAATAAAAACCATGAAAATAAAATTGCCAATAATTCAATCACAAAAAGATCCCCGTTGGGGAAACAAAGATATAAAAAGCGGGGTAAAAATTAAGGATTACGGTTGCTTGATCACCGATATTTCCATTGTTTGCAATTATTACGGGATGAGCGAAACGCCCGACGAAGTGGTTGAGAAAATCAATCAAAAAAACGGCTTTACAAAAGCAGGTGAGTATTATTGGGGCAAGGCGGTGGAAGTTTACAAGGATATTGATTTAAAAGAGCATTACAAGCGAACAAATTATTTTTTGAAAGATAGCGATATAAACGCGATTAAAGGCGCGATTGACAAAGGCTTTCCAGTAATGATTTGGCTTGATTACAACCCTAAAACCGCAAAAAGTGATATGCATTGGGTTTTAATTATCGGGTATGATCCGAATGATGAAAATAATTTTACAATTGCCGACCCGATCGACGGAACAGAAAAAAGCCTTAAAAAATATTTGGGTTGGTGGAAACCAAGCGCAAGGCGGACAATTGAGGCTTATGTTATTTATGAGGGCAAAAACAAGCAAAAAGATAAATGCGAAAATTGCGAAAAATATAAAAAGGAAATTGAAGAATTGGATAAAAAGATTAAGAGCTTGGAGACAAAAATAAATGAGGCAATCAAGCTATTGAAAGCTTAATCAATTAAAATTAAAACCCAAAAACAAAATGGAATACGTTACACTTGAATTGTTTTTTTGGGTTATAGGCGCGACGGTTGCAATAGTTTCGGGAATAGTGGGCTATTGGATTAAGGAGATCCGAGGCATTGGTAAAAGTTTGGATGGACACGAAAAGGACGATGAAAAGGAATTTTACAAAAGCCAGCGGGATAATGATGCGGAACACGCACGGCTTGAGGCGCTTATTAACCAAAAAACAAGCATTATCGAGCAGGCTTTTGCAAAAATGGAAACAAAACTTGACTTTATTGTTGAAAATATTAAAAAATTAAGCGACAAATAAAATGGAAACAATCATTGAAGTGTTAAGGGGTAAAAAAACTTATATTGTGGGCGGGTTGATGGTTGCCCTTGGGTTAATTCAAGGCGATCAAGAGATGGTGATGCAGGGGCTTGGATTTATCTTTTTAAGACAAGGAGTTTCAAAAATGGCGCAATAGGCGAAAAGCCTTTATTATAGACAAAAAAAGCATTGTTTCGGCAGTGCTTTTTTATATATGTTTATATATGCTTGACTTTATTTTTTAACTATGATAAACTATAATAAGATAAGTAATAATTAAAACACAAAAAAATGACAAATATGCCATTTACGCAAATCAAGCGTTACCCAAAGCATCAAGGCTTATTGGGTAAAACTGAAAGGAAAATTGAAGAAGCAAAGCTTAAACGAAACGGCTTTGTGAAAATAGGCGAGGAGGAAGTGAGTGAATACAGCGGGGGAAAAGGATGCCTTTTATTCCTATTATTTCCGCCCTTAGCTTTCTTTGGAAAAAGGAAATACATAAAAGTTACTTGGGCAAAAAATCAATAATTAAAATAAAACACAACTATGGCAAAATTTAAAATCTATTTTAACGAGGACGATGCGTTGGTTGAGCAAGAGATTGAGGCGGAAACCAAACTTGAAGCAATGGAGCAGTTTTTTGAGATTGAGGACATACATATTGAGGAAATTAAAAAATAATTTTTAGCAAAAACAAAAATGAAAAACTTAATTTATTTGATCTTGGTTATAGCGACAATTTATTTCGGAATTAAGATTTTAAACCAAACCGCCACAATTACCATACAGAACCAAGACAGGATGCTTTGTGAGAGCGCACAGATTAGCGGGAATGAGGAGTATTTGGCAAAATGTGAGTGCTATTATCAAACGGGGGATATTGAGTGCTTAGAACGCAATTTTGAGCGTCAAACGGAAGCCAAACACGACCCGCTTTGTGAGTTGAAAGATGTTGTTTGCGAATATGAGGCGGAAAAGTTTAATAAAGAGGGTGAATTTACGGCTTATAATCCAGTTGAAGCACAAACAGACAGCGACCCCGAAATAATGGCGAGCAATAAAAAGGTTTATCACGGCGCGATTGCATGCCCCGCTTATTATGATTTTGGCACAAAGATCGAGATTGAGGGCTTGGGAACTTTCACTTGCGAGGATCGGATGGCTTTGAGATACCGCCACAGTGAGAATTTTGACATTGTTTTGGCGGAATATAACGAGGCGGTGGAATTTGGGCGACAGCAATTAAAATATCGAGTTATCGAAAACTAATTTTTAAAAATAACACAAATGAAAATCAAATGCGGGGATGCGAACCCCAAAGGAAATATCGCAATGTTTTTTAAGGGAGGTTGCGGGAAAGAGCTTGATATTATGGAAGCATACCGTTGCACGGGTTGCGGGGGATATTTTCACTTAGATTGCATTTTTGAGCATTTTGAGCAAGAAAAAGAGCATGATTATTCAAGAAATGCATTAAAAAGAATTAAGGATTATATTGACACCGCGGGAAAAGATACTTTGGATAAAAAAATAATCGGGGCTATTGTGGATAATGGCTTGGAGAGAAAAAAACCATCAAAAGATTTCGGATTTCCATTTAATCAAAATAAAGCAATAAAACAATGAAAACATTTATAAAAAAAGCAAGGGTTGGGCAAATCGTTAAAAGTGAAGCGTTGGGGTTTAAAGGCAAGGTGGTGGATGTTATGGGATACCCCGACACCCTTGAGAGTATGCACAAGGGTAATTTAAAAGAGGAAAACACCCGCTTGCAAAACGCCCTTGGCGAAAATTACAAGGATCTATATTTTGAATGCGTTATTGAGATACTTGAGCATTACCCCGAAAGCGACTTTGCGGGCGAAAAGATTGCCGTTTTAGATTGGCGCAATTTTCAGTCTTGCATCATTTTAGAGGTATGATATACTATAATAAACTTTAATAAAATAAAACAAAGACATGACACAACAAAACAATGCCGTGGAAAAACAATTGGCAGACTTGCGGACAACGCTTGCCAGCCAATACAAAAAGCAGATCGAAAATTACTTTGGCGATGAAAAAAAAGCGCTAAAGTTTTTATCGTCCGTAATTGCCAGCGTGCAAAGAACGCCCGAGCTTTTAAATTGTGAGCCGACCAGCGTTATAAATTCCTTTATCACAATGGCAGAATTGAATTTGATGCCGTCCGACGTGAGCGGTGAGGCGTATGTGATCCCGTATAAAAAAGTTGCCCAATTTCAACTTGGTTATCAAGGGCTTGTAACACTTTTTTACCGAGCGGGCGCAAAGTCAATCGTTTCGGAAATAGTTTATAAAAAAGATAAATTCAAATATGTTAATGGGGAAGTAGAACACGAACCCGATGTTTTTGCGGATGATCGAGGCGAAGCGATCGGGGCGTATGTGATTGTTGAAACACAAAGCGGGGGCAAAATTTCCAAGGTTATGAAAAAGAAAGATATTGTGGGAATTGGACAAAAATTTTCAAAATCTTTCAATTCAAGTTTCACGCCATGGAAAGAAACCAACGATCCCGAGCTTTGGATGTGGAAAAAGACGGTTTTAAAACAGGTTGCCAAACTTGTGCCTAAAAATGAAACAATTTATAAGGCGGTGGCAAAGGATAATGAGGATAGTAATATTGAAGATCGAAAAAAACAAGCGCTTAAAGAAGCGGAGAGTTTAAAGATGGGTAATTTATTAACTAAACACAACACAAATGAAAACAACGAAAATAAAGACAAAAATGAAACTTCCCAAGGTGATCAAGAGCTTGGCGGAGAATAGGAAGATTGAAAATTTTCCTTTAAAATATTATTCTTATTCGACTTTTGTTAAGTTTTCGACTAACCCGATAATGTTTAAAATCAATTACATTAACGGGGATACGATCGAAACAACCCGTAATATTTCGGGAGTGATCGGGCAGGCTTTTCATACCGCAATGGATGTTTATTATAATGCTTGCCAAATCAATGAACAGGATGCAATCAAGGACGGTTTGGAGGCGGGAATGAACTTTTTGGATTGTTATGAGGAGGGATTTATTGAATTTTCGACGACCGTGCCGACCAAACAGAAAGCGCAAGAAATATTTGCTTTTGCTTATAATTCATATATTGCCGAGAAAAAAGCCGACACCGCGGAATTGGTTGCGTGCGAACAAGTGCTTGAGACCGATGTTGATGTTGAGTGGCGAGGCAAGCGATTAACCTTGCCCGTGCCATTAAAAGGTTATGTGGATAAAATTGTGCGCCAAGACGGTAAATTGAAAATAGTTGATTATAAAACAACCCGCGCCTTTTCAAATCCCGACAAAATTGACGGGCAAAAGATAATTCAAGCCGTGCAATATTATTTGCTTGCTTTTGCAGAATACGGGGAAGAACCCGAAAGCTTTGTTTATGAAGAAGTTAAAACGACCAAGAACCGCAACGGTGATCCGCAAGTTAAGCGATACGAAATAAACTTTGCCGAAAACGAACAATTTTTTGATTTTTATTTTCGTCTTTATGACGATATGACCCGCGCCATAAACGGCGAGGCGGTTTTTGTGCCGAATGTGCAAACCATATTCGACAACGAAGTTTCCCTTGTTTCGTATATTCACAGGCTTGACGTTTCCGAGGAAGCCAGCGCCTTAATGAAAAAATTTAAAGTGGAAAACATAACCGAGCTTTTAAAAAAGAAAATAACGACGGCGGGAAATATGCGAAAACTTATGCAATCCGCGGAGAAAAAATTTATAAGTGCTAAAAATTTAAACTACAATAAAATGCAAATTCAAGAAAAAATTCAAACCAAGTTGATGGAGCATGGCATGCTTATTCAATTTGAAAATAAAATTGAGGGTTACAGCGTTGATTTATACCGCTTTAATCCATCAATCGGGCTTAAAATGAGTAAATTGCTTTCATACGTTGCCGACGTTGAGCAAGTGGTTGGAGTTTCGGGCGTGAGAGTGCTTGCGCCAATTCCCAACACTTCCTTGGTTGGTTTTGAAGTGCCAAGGGTAAACCGACGATTTCCCGAGCTAACAGCGGAAGCGGACGGGTTTAATATCGCGATTGGGGTTAAAATTACGGGTGAGGGATACCGCTTTGATTTGAGAAAAGCACCGCATTTATTGGTTGCGGGAGCGACTGGATCGGGCAAATCGGTTTTCTTAAATTCGATTATTTCCCAACTTTCCACGCTTTCAAATGTAGATCTTCATTTATTTGATCCGAAAATGGTTGAGCTTGCGCAATTTAGATCGAGCGCGGTTGAATACCACAGCGACACGGAAAGCATCTATTTGGCGCTTGATGAGCTTGTAACCGAGATGAATGTGCGTTATGGGCGATTGAGTGAGGCAGGCGTGCGAAATATTGAGGAATACAGCGGAAAAATGAATTATAAATTTGTGGTGATTGATGAGTTTGGAGATTTAACCGTTTCCAATGTAAAAGATGGTAAAATGAGCTTATCAAAAGAGATTTTAAAAAGTTTACTTTTACTTGCCCAAAAAGCGAGAGCGTGCGGGATACACTTGATTATTGCCACGCAAAGACCGTCAACTAAAATTATCACGGGAGACATAAAAGCGAACTTCCCGACAAAAGTTGCATTTCGTTGCGCAAAAGCAATTGACAGTCAAGTTGTTTTGGGCGAGGGTGGCGCGGAAAAATTACTTGGGAAAGGCGACATGATTTTTTCAAGCGATGACGGCGACGAAAGATTGCAAGGATTTAATTTTTAGTTATGCACAGATTTGGGCAGTTTTGCACAGGTTATAAACAATAAAACCATTGTAAAGATTGCTAAACCATAATAAAATAAAAACGGTTATTAAAAAATATAAAACACAAAAAGCATGAAAACAAGAATTGTTTATACAAAACTTTGGCAAGATACTTGGTTTAAAAATCTTGAGCCAAGGGAAAAATATCTTTGGCTTTATTATATAAGCAATGAAGATATAAATATTATTCACTTGTTTGAACTTCCGAATGAAAAGGCAGAATATCACACAGGAATTAAACAAAATGATATTCAAAAAATAAAGGAAAAGTTTGAGCAAGAGGGTAAAATTAAAAGCTATAAAGATTATATTTTTTTAAGTAATGCGCATAAATTTGAAACTTATTCAGGATCAAGAAACGCTTTGCAAAAATTAAGAATTTTGAGACTTTTAAGTGATGATGCTTTGCAATTTTTTAATTGCGAAATTGAGTTAATTTTTGATGAAATTGTTGATGAAATTGCTGAAAAAGATAAAAGTTTATTTGATCGCTTATTTAAAAGGTTTTCTTTATTAAAAAATAGGGGGATAGATAGGGGTATAAATACCCCTATACATAGGCGACAGAAAACAGAAATAAGAAATAAGAAAACAGAAATAAGAAAACAGAAGGGAAAAATTAAAAAAGAAAAAGAGCTTTTTGAAAAACCCGAATATCTTGAAAATATACCCGAAGAAGATATTGAAGTTTTTATTGATGCGTTTGAGGTGAGTAAGGGGCAGGTGATTAAAAAAGCCAAGGAAATGAGGGATTGGTTGGAAAGCAAGGGGCTTGAGGGAAAATATAAAAACTTTAAAGCACTTTTGAGAAATGCGATAAGAAAAGATTTTGGCGAAAAAGACGAAGTGAAGCGCAAGCATGATCGGGAAACGCGGGAGGCGGTTGAGAGAATGAAAGCGAGGGATCAACAAGGGAAAAAGCCAATGGTTGAAATAGATCCGAAGAAAGCCGAGGAAAATAAAAAGCGCTTGGATGAGTTGCGCGCAAAAATGAAAAATAAATTTGCAATGAATAAATAAAAATGTTAAACTATAATAAACTATGAAAGAGATAAAAAAACCAAGACCACAATTGATTTCACATGCGCTTTATGGAAAAGTGCGCTTAGAACACTACAAAGAGAGGGGATTTGTTGTTTCATTTAAAGGGAATAAAGAGGTGTTTTGGCTTGATTTCAAGCGGATGGAAAAGATAATGGAAAAATTTGCGGAGTTAGTAAAAATTAAACAGAATTTAAACAAAAAAAATGAAAAATAAGGATAAAAAAACATTAAACATTGCAGAATTTGCTAAACTTGCGGGAGTGCATAAATTAACGGTAATGAATTATCAAAAAAAAGGATTATTGCCCGATCGGCGCAATCCTTTCAATCGTTATCGAATTTTTACGCAGGAGGATTTGAAGAAGTTTAAAAAACTAATTCAAGCTTAATGAAGATTTTATTATTTGTTGTCTTGGTTATAATATTATTACTTTGGGCGACAATAACAAGTTAATAAATTTTTAAAATAAAAAAACATGAAAACACAACAACCACAACACAAATGTCCACATTGCGGAGCAAACATGAAGATTTGGAAGCACCGATTAAGCCTTGGATTGGTGATGACATTTCGACAAATGGGGCTTGCGGTAAAAACAAAAGGCAAGAACGATATTGATTTGCAAGAAGAAATGGAGTTGACGAAAAATCAATATAACAACTTTCAAAAATTGCGTTATTTTGGCTTAGTCCATCACGTTAAGGATCAAGACGGCAACCGTAAGGCGGGGCGTTGGTTGATCACAAGGAACGGGTGGGCTTTTTTGCGCGGAGAGTTGCAAATACCCGAATTTGTGCGAACTTTCAGAAATAAGATTTACGATAAGGCGGAAAATAATAAATTTGTTTTTGAATTTGACCCGATTTATTCAAGGGAATATTTTCAAAGAGAGTTTGATTTTGATATTTTTCAACAAACCTTAATCTAAAACAAAAATGAAGTGGAAAAATTTGATTTATAACAAATGCCCGAAATGTGAAAAAGGAGATCTTGATTTTGAGGGCGGAAAAATTAAGTGTATAGATTGCAATTTTACAATTTCCGAGGATCGCATGGCGGAGATTGTGGCGAAAGAAAGCGAGAAAAAGGCGGAATATGACAACAGTAAGGAAATGGTTTTGTGCGACGTATGCGGGCGGGAGTTTGAGGGAGAGGCGTGGATGATGCAAAGCACGCGAAAGATAACTTGCCCCGACTGTTTCCGAGATACCAAAGCGTTTTTATAAATAATTAACACACAAATAAAAATGAAAAAATATCAAATACTTTATGCTGATCCGCCTTGGAATTACAACGATCAAGGTTGCCAAGGAACAATGGCAAATCACTATCGAGGGATGAAATTAAAGGACATTAAAAATTTAGATATTGAAAGTATTTGCGATAAAGATTGCGTTTTGTTTATGTGGGTAACATACCCGATGCTTAAAGAGGGTTTAGCGGTAATGGAAGCGTGGGGGTTTACCTTTAAAAGCATTGCATTTCAATGGATAAAATTAAATAAGAAAAACGGTAAACCTTTTTATGGGCTTGGGCGATGGACAAGGGGAAATTCAGAATGTTGTTTATTGGCGACAAAAGGTAAGCCAAAAAGAAAAAGCGCAAGCGTGTTTCAGTTGATATTTTCCCCATTGCGGAAACACAGCCAAAAGCCAGACGAGGCGCGCGAAAAGATTGTTGAGCTTATGGGGGGGGGGCGATCTTAATAAGCTTGAATTGTTTGCCCGAGAAAAAACGAAAGATTGGGATATTTGGGGAAATGAATTGCAAAATGATATAAAAATTAACTTTAAAAAATAACATGGAAAAAAGAAATGACACGCACCGACGGCTTAAAATCCGCGAGGATAGCGAAATAATTAAGGAAAAATCCCAAGAGGTAAAAGAAATTGACAAAAGAGTTTCTTTGCATATCTTGGAAATGAAGAATTTATTGACCGCCAATAAGTTTGCCAATGGGAGGGTTGGATATGCGATTGCGCATTGCCAAGTTGTGGAGCATACGCCTTTGAGGGTTTTTGTGATGCAAAATAACATTGCGGATAATTACGAGTTGCCAAGCGTGATTTACAATGCCCGAATTATTGACCAGAGTGAGCCGTATGAGGTTTTAGAGTTATGTTTGAGCTTCCCATACCATGACAGGGCAAAAATCACGAGACACCGCAAAATTGAGGTGGAATATCAGATTGAGGAAAACGGGAAATTGAGCAAGCCGATTAAAAAGAAATTCGGGGATTTCATTGCCCAGCTTTTCCAACATGAGATCCAACATTTTGAGGGAGATAATATTTATAATCAATTTAAACGAGAAAAAAATGACAAAGATAAAAATAAGGGTGATAAAAAACCCGAAAACAAGCCAAAAACCCGAGGAAAACTTGAGGTGGTTGGAAAGGGAGACAGCAAAACAAGAGGAGAGGGCAAAAATAAAAACGGCGTTGGAAAGAGTGGAGAGAAAAAATGAATTAACAAAAACAATTGAGAGGCTGATTGAAAAATATCATACTGAATTTGCCGACCTTTTGCCTATTGAAAAAATGTGTTTTGTAAAAGGATTTAATGCGGGAGTGGAGGAAATGCAAGATCATCTTGAACGTGTTGAAATTAAAAACACGGAAGAAGTGGACATTGACGAGTTAGTGGAGGATTTAGGATGCGCCCTTTGTGCAATTGCTAACCAAATAAAAAAATAAAAAATGAATGAAATTAAAGATTTAAAAAAAATCGTATTTGTGATTATTGGAGTGCTTGCCGTGGTGTTGGCATTTCAAAATTTCCGTTTCTTTTTGCTTATGCTTGGGGGCGTTATAGTGATTGAGGGTTGGGAATGGTGGAATAACAGAAAATAAACTTGTTTAAAGATTATAAGAGTGTTATAATGTTGACAGGATGGGAAAGTGTAAGTGAAAATTGCAAAGGAAATGTGCTTGCACAAATTACCGATAGCGACAACTTGCAATTGATTGCACGCGCGATATTCAATTTTTGAAGATGAGCCGATGCATTTTAGGCGATTTGGAGAAAAAAGAGTATTTGGTTAGCGCCCGCGTATAGCATGCCCGACGGGAATGTGAGCAATCGACCCAAGCTTTCCCACGCCTAACCTTAGGGCTTAAAATTTATAAAAACAAAATCAAATGGAAAATGAAAAATACACCACAAAAGATTTATATTTAACAACTTTCCTTGTTGCCGTTGGTAAAGAGGTGGAATTGAGGCGGGAGGGTATGGATAACCGTTTTTCTTTTGTTTTTACAAAAGATGACGATATTGCAGAATTAACAGATCAATTTTATCAAAGAAAAACCACGGTTGACCCGATGGGTTTTTGTATTGCAATGAAGCAATTAAAATCAAGGATGTATAATTTTAACTAAAATGGCTAAAAGAAAAAGAAAAAACAGCGCCGAAAAACGCGTTGAGATCCAAAAAGAGGAGGAAATAAAAAGAGAGGTTGCCGTGGCGAATGTGCCTTTGCAACTGAAAAGCCGATTTGTGCCGTTTATTAAGATGCACAAAAAACCGAGAGGATTTAAAATTGTGCAAATCGAGGGAAATGATTATTACGAATTTGAGGGATTGGACGGCGTTTATTTCAATAAAGTTTTGTTTGTTTAAAAAGAAAAAAATAAAATGGGAGAATTTAGAAAACTTGCTTTTGATATTGAGGGGCGCGTGATTGCCAAAAAAAACAGCCGACAAATCGGATACCGAGGGGGGCGGATGGTGAACTTTCCAAGCAAGAGGTATGAAGAATTTAAGGAAACGGCGCTTTGGCAACTGAAAAGAATTAAGGACAAGCTAAAACCGCCGTATGATGTGCGGTATATTTTTTATATTAAAGGAAAAATGGATGCTGATTTGGATAATTTAATTGCAAGCATCAATGATATTTTGCAAGAGGCGGGGATAATTGAAAATGACAGGCTTATTCACGAAATGGAAGCAAAAAAGGTTATGGGAGGAAAGGATTTTAAAACGACAATTGAAATTTTTGAATTATAAGAGATCAGGCAACGGCTTGACGGTTGGGCGGGGTAAAAAAATTAACAAGTGGCGATCCCATGAGTTAATGCCCCGACCCAGCCGACCATTAAAAAAAGATAAAGATTTTGACTTATGAGAAAGCAACCGACAAAAATTGATTGGAATAGAGCTTTTATATTTTATTGCACCGCGGACGAGAGGACAGGGAGAATGCCGACTTATAAGGATGTGGCAGAGAGATTTGGCGTAACAGAGCGACAGGTTGAGCTTATTGGATCAAAATATGAATGGGTTGATAAACGGGAGCGTTTCGGGAAAAAGAGCCTTGAGAGGTGGAAAGAAGAACGGGGTAAGGTAATTGAAAAGCTTGAACAAAACCAATTTGAAACTTGGAATGAAGCCGTGGATATTATGCAAAGGCAATTAAACCAAGTTAAAAGAAAGCAGGAGGATGCCGAGGCGGTTGAGGAACTTTTGGAAGATTTATTTGATGAGTTGGCAATGGCAAAAAACAAGACCGAAAGAAAGGAAATAAAAAGAAAAATTTCAAACGTGATGGGGCGCAAGGTTTACGGGAAAGAATTGCGCGAAACCATGGAGGCGCTTAAAACTTCCGTGAATGGGTTAAGAATAACGCTTGGAATGCCAACGGAAATAACCAAGGGAGAAATGACCAACTTTAACAAAGACCTTTCCCTTTCCGATGAAGATTTGGAAAAGATGGATAAAGATTTTGAAAAATCCCATGAGAATAAAAACCCTAATTGAAAAATACGGTGAAGAAAAAACCCGACAATATTTGCAATATAGATTTTCACGAAAAACACCAGAGGCTTTTTGGGAATTTGCCCGCACAGTTTACGGCGAAAAAATGGAGGATGAAACACCAGCTTTTCACAAACAGATCATTGAAAGCACAATAAAAGACCTTAACGGCACGCTTCATTTTGGAAGAAATGCTTTTGGCGCACCGCGTGGAGGGGCAAAATCAACCCTATTGGGAACTTTATTTTTAAGTTGGGTTGCGTTGAATGGGTTTTTGCGACATGTGCTTTATTGCAGTGATACGTATAAAAAAGCAATTGCGCTTTCCAGTCCTTTAAGAAAACAAATTGAAACCAACAAACGATTGCAATTTATTTATCCCGAAGCCAAGAATAATCAGACATGGGGGAAAGAGGGCTTTGTGGTTAATGGTAAATTTAACGAATGCTTGGTTGTGCCTATCGGGGCGGGTATGAATGTTAGAGGGGCGAGTGAGGACAACATAAGACCACAGCTTGCCATTTTGGACGATATGGAAAACCTTGAGCTTGTTTATTCCAAAGAAAGACGGCAGAAATTGCAAGATTGGCTTGATTTTGACCTTGAGCCAGCCATGGACAGACGGCACAAGAATATTATTTATGTTGGAACAATTTTGCATTATCACAGCCTTTTGAAGCAAGTTTTGTTTAAAGAGGGAAAATATAAGTCATGGAATACCAAGATTTTTAAGGCGTTGGATGATCAAGGAAAAAGTTTTTGGGAAAGCCGATTTAGCGCTGAATATTTAAAAGCAATCAAGGATGATCCGAATAATCCCGACTATGTGGGATCAATAGTTTTCGCGCAGGAATACCAAAATGAACCGCAGGACGACAAAGACCGAATTATTAAGATGGATTGGATTAAGGAATATAATTATAATCAAGAATGGCGCAAGGTTGAAGCGGACAATGATGAAGAAAGAAAGAAAAAATGGAGAAAATCGCTTGAGATTACGGGGGGAGTTGATACGGCAATATCAGAAAAAGAGGGATCGGACAATTTTGCTTTTTACACATACGGATTTGATAAAGTTAGCGGTAAAGAGTTTCAATTGGATTTAATTCATGGCAAATTTCCCGATATTAACGAGCAAGTGAAAGTCATTTGCGATTGCATACAGAATTGGGGGCATGATACGGTTGGCATTGAAACGGTTGCATTTCAACAAGGATTATATAAACTTGTAAAACAGGAATTGCAACGGCGCAGGATATACGCAACCCAAGTCAAGCCGATTAAAACCGATAAAGACAAAATAAGGCGCGCCAAGATCCATTCGAGCGCATTTGAGGGGGGATTTATTTTATTACGTGCAGATCATCCAAACTATGGTATAATCAAATCAGAGATTGAAGAATTTCCGCTTGGAGCGCACGATGACAGTTTTGATGCTTTAATGTTAGCGCGGGAAGCAAGACAAAAACCAAAAGCAAGAGTTTTCGCAAGTAAGCCACAAGGATTTTAAAATAAAATTAAAATAACTTTTAAAACAATGACAAAATTTCCACCCGACAAAGAGAAAGCAAGGATCAATAACTATGAATTTTACGAAAAGATCTTTTTAGGCGAACACGTCGAAGCTTTCAATATCAAAACACAAGGGGAGTATAAAAAAGAGCTTGAAAACTTGCGATATGTTGCCGTTAATTTCGGGGGAATGATTTCAAAGCTTTCCGCTGATATGCTTTTTGAAGAATTTCCGCGTATTTCGGCGGGTGAAAATGACGACTTTTTGCAAGCCTTGATCCAAAAAAACCAGCTTGAAACGCAGTTGTATGAAGCAGGGCTTGAAAATAGCTTTAGGGGCGATGCATTTTTTCGCATACGCGCCAAGGACGGGCAGTGTATTATCGAGGACATAAACCCCGCAATTTGCTTTCCCGAATATGACGAGTGGAATGTGCGCAAAGAACCGACCGCGCACGTTTTGGGTTGGAAAGTGAACCTTGGGGAGGATGAAAAAGGAAAGCCAAAATATGGAATTTTCCAAGAAAAACATAAAAAGGGAATAATCGAACACAAGCTTTTTGTGCTTGAGGATGACGGCAGTTTGGGGGCAGAGCTTAGAATGGCGGATTATATCGGTATGGAGGGTATTAAACCCGAGGAAAAAACCAATGTGGATGATTTTTTGGTTGTGCATATTCCTAATTATCGGATCAATTCGATGTATTTTGGAATTTCAGATTATCGAGACTTAACGCAATTGATGTTTGCAATCAATAACCGAATTACCAAAGTTGACAATATTTTGGACAAGCACGGCGATCCTATCTTGGCAGTCCCCGAGGGAGTATTGGACGAGGAGGGAAAAGTTTCAAGACAAAGTTTTGGAGTTATTGAAGTGCCGACAAGCGACAGCGCAGGGGCAAAACCCGAATATATTGTTTGGGATGCCAAGCTTGAAAGCGCCTTTAGTGAGATTGAGAAATTGATTGAGTTTT
>Ga0210043_1000731_pt1 | contig 33604 bp, 33 predicted proteins | sample CryGeymet201501t_FD_183990 | JGI IMG/M metagenome (GOLD analysis project Ga0210043, IMG submission 183990) | Groundwater microbial communities from Crystal Geyser aquifers in Utah, USA - Crystal Geyser metaG 2015-01t (SPAdes) (version 2) | ecosystem: Environmental > Aquatic > Deep subsurface >... | reverse complement strand
CCAACTGAATAGGTTCTATTCCTTTTTCCCTTCGAATTTCTAAATCAGCAGGAATAGTTCGTATTCCATCCATATCTTCCGCTAAAACAAGATTAGATGAACTAAGAGGATGATTGAAATTTTCCCGAAGTTCTATTTCAATATTAGGAAAACGGGATGAATTTAAGTTCTCCAAAAAAAATACGGGCTTACTAGAGATTGTTGATGCTAAAAATAATAGTAATAGATATAATAATTTGCGATTCATAATAAATTCAAAATAGCCCTAATAATTCCCGTGCATAATCGGAATTCCAGTTTGAAAAAATTCCATTTACTCTGCTATTAACTTCGACTATTTTGCCAGATTTGATTACCATAACTTCATCCGCGATTCGTTCCATGAGTTTTAAATTATGTGTAATTAAAATTATACTTCTATTTTTAGATTTCAGTGAATTCATTAAGAGTTCAATCATATTTTTCTCTTGGATGGGATCGAGAGCTGTGGTTGGTTCATCTGCTAGAATGATTTCGGATTCAGAAAACTGCGCCATAGCAATGGTAATTCTTTGCTTTTCTCCTCCGGAAACTTGACTTGGAAGACTATGAAATGATCTCTTAGAATCTCGGATTCCGAATTGGTCCCAATGATCACAGCATTCTCTTTCTGAAGGATTTTTCCTTAATACAGAAGAATAGTATTCTTGAACTTGCGAACCAATCGTTCGAAATGGATGAAACGCCAAATGCGAATTTTGTGGAATCATGTTGATTTTCTTTCCACGGATTGCTTTCCATTTTTGGTTTTCCCAGAAATTATAAGACTCACCGAAGAGATTGAATCTATCATAGAAAATCTTTGAATGTTTGGGCAGCATACCGAATAGACTAAATGCAAAAGTAGTCTTTCCACTTCCAGATTCTCCGATAAGTGCATAAACTTTCCCAGGTTCAACCTTCCAGGAAAAATTTTCTAGTATGGGTTTATTCAAATTTGCAGGCGAGATCTTCAAGCCTGCTATATCCAAATAGGAAGACATAAATTAATCTAAGCCAAATAACTCTTTCTCTATGATGCTACAAAAAATATGACCAATGAGAATATGGCATTCTTGGATTCTTGCAGTTACCTTAGATGGTACAATGATTTCAAAATCGCAAATAGACTTTATTTTTCCACCATCACCACCTAGCATAGACATTGTTATTAAGCCTTGAGACTGAGCCTGAGAAATCGCCTTAATTACATTAGGTGAATTTCCCGAAGTTGTTATACCAATAAGAACATCTCCCTTTTGTCCAAAAGCTTCAACCTGCCGAGAGAAAATATCTTCGTAGCCATAATCATTGGAACATGCAGTTAGTATGGCATGATCTGTTCCCAAAGACATAGCTGGAATGGCTCTTCTATCATTGCCAGATTTATACCGCACAACTAATTCAGCAGCGATGTGAGCCGCATCACAGGATGAGCCTCCATTTCCGCAGAATAAAATCTTATTTCCTGACTTCAAAACTTTGCTGAGTGCTAAGCCCATCGTTTCAATCGTCTCAATCGATTCTTTCAAAACCAATTCTTTTGTTTTAATCGAATCTAGTATTTGTGTTTGGATCATGTCTTTCATTTCTATCTTTCCTTTTCTTTATCCATTTTAACTTTAATGGAATCTATTGTTTGGTAAAGTTCATGTATGGCTTTATCAGGATAAAGCAATGTCTTATTTTTAGTGTGAGGATTCCAGTCTTCACTATTCTTCCCTTGGTTGAGATAGAATAATTCATCAAGGAGAATTTTCTTTTGCTTTCTGGTAGCCATTTCAAGAAAAAAATCAGAAAAGTCTCTATCCAAACAAACAGTGAGTAAGGCTAAGGAGTCTGGACGTAACCTAAGTAAAATATGTTGCTTCCAAAAAATAGGCCAATCCAAAATTTGTTTCCAGTCTTGGTTGTTCTGGGGTAGCTGTGGTTTCCACAATTCTAAAAATGAATCTAGGTCAGAATGTTCTCTTTGTAAAGCTCTAGATAAATCAGCTTCCTGAATCTGCAAAACGCCAGTTGTCAGTCCGTCTTTTTCTTGTAAGGAATTTCCAGTGATAAGGACAATTTGAAAATTGCTGCTCTCTAATTTATAAAGGTTGCTTCCATTCTTTTTGATTTTGTAATCTTTTCGTTCAATCTGTTCGCCAACTTTAAGATTTTTCGTTAGGTGAAAGGAATTGAATTTCTTTTTAGCCTTTTCCAATTCCCTTTCGAAACCTTCTGGTTGAATGATTTCATCAATTTCCTCTGGATTGGAATTTTTCTTTTTTCTTAAGCTAAAAAACTTAAACCAGCTAGATTGTTTATTTTCTTTCTTTTTCGCCATAACTTTCTCGTAAATTCGAAGGTCGATCTATGATTTTTCTATCTAATTCATATATTTTCGCATATTTTAGAAATGTTGAAAAAGCAGATGCGACTGCTATTGCAAAACCTGGAAACCCATCCAGAAAGCCTCTCTTAAAAATATAAATTTCCCAAAATTTTCCAATTGGTTTGGTTATTGTAGAAAATAATGAAAATTTCTTTTCTTTAGAATAACGAGTGTATGCAACTATACTTGAGAATTTATTTATAGTTTCAATTTGATCAGTAAAATCTTTAAAACTAAAATGAATGATATTTCCTTTTATCTTATTACCCTTCCCATTGATTTCAATATAGTCATGAGGGTTTTCGCCTACCCATGTCGCTTTTGATTTTTGAAAAAGCCTATACCTATACAAAGGATACCAACCTGAATTGTGGATGAATCTTCCCATATGCCAGGTAAGTCTAGAAATTTTAAATCCAACCAACTCGGACGCAGCTTGTTTTTTCCAAGAAAGGATAGCTTCTCTTAAAGTCATATCTACTCTTTCATCAGCATCTAAGGAGAGAACCCATTCATTTTCACAAAGCTCCATAGCCTTATTTTTTTGTTGAACATGGCCATAGAAAGGATGTTCCAAGAAACGAACCTTGGGATTTTTAGTTGCTATCTCTTTGGTTTTATCCTTACTGAAGGAATCTAGAACTACGATTTCATCTGCAATTTCTGCAACAGAATCTATGCAGTCTTGGATATTTTTTTCTTCATTGAAGGTAATGATAGAGACAGAAAGCTTGGTGGAATTGACTTGTTCCATGATTTGATTTCAGTATTCAGTTCCTCAGTAAAAATGAAACTAAAAAAGATCCATAAGTACTCATTTGCATTTTTTATCTTATTCCTAATCAGTTTCCCACTTTCAGTGAGTGCCTCCCAGGTTTTCTTTGTATTGAGTTTTTTAACTAGTTTTCCAGCTTATTTGCAAAATCATAACTCTGATAAATTTTCCATTCAAATGGAATACTTTCCAAGAGTTTTTTGGGCGTCTTTTTTTATCTATTTGGGAGTGTTTTTAGCTACAGCGATTCAATGGTCAGCAGGAAGCAATTCTATACAGTCTTTTTGGAGTAGCCAATCTGAGTTACATGATGTTTGGATGATTTTTGCAATTCCTCTAGGGATCTATCACAATAAATCACAGAAAGACTCTGATCTATTAAAGAGAATTATTTTAGTATCTTTTTTACTTTGCTTAGTTTCTGGAATAATCTCTTTGTTTACACCCTATCGCTTGGGACGTTTCATCAGTCTGGGATTTCTGTATCCTGAAGGAGAAAGGTTACAACATTTTGCTGGAGAGTTCTTAGGCAGATTTACATATCTTCCTATCGGACTCATGAATACTCATCTTACTTTTGGTGGGATCTACGGAATTCTATCTGTATCTGTATTCTTTTCCTTCTTATTACCCAGCATTAAATCAATTTTAACCTTCCAGGTTTTATGGAAAAAAATAATTTATCTTTCTATAATTTTAGGGATTTCACTCTGCTCAATTTGGATTCTAATTTGGAATCAATCTCGATCCATTTGGATATCCATCTTGTTTATCTTATTTTTATTTGGATTTTATAAAAGTATATACAGTCTTTATCAAAACAAACAAAAAAACATTTTACATTTTTTCTCAAGGCTTCGTATTCTTTCTATATTAAGTTATTTACTTGTATTTCTCTTACTAGCATTCACACTCATTACTTACTTCTGGGATAAAAATTGGTTATTACAAAGAAGCATTCGAGATTTGACTGAATCTAGAACTACTGAGAACCAAAGATACTTTATATATAGAAATTCATTTAAAACACTGGAAGAAAATTGGCTATTTGGAATTGGGAATGGCCAGTTTACAAAAGTACAAAATGAAATCATTCATAAGACCCTACTTGAAAAACCCTGGCTACTTTATGAGCTATACATAACTCCCAAAGGACATGCTCATAATGATTTCCTACAATTCTGGATAGCAGGAGGAATTGTATCAGGGATTGCCTGGCTTTTCTTCTGGGGACTGATCTTTCAAAAATGGTTTGAATCAATAGAGAATTCTCAATCTAGTCTTGCTTGGGGAGCAATAGTAATTTTTATATCAGGAATCTTCCAGTGTTATATGTTGGATGATGAAGTCGCGCTTCCATTTTATGCCTTTGTGGGACTTCTTTTTAGAGAGAAATTTGATACAAAGATTACTCCAAGATTGAATACTTCTGTTTCGACAAACATCAAGAAAACATTACCATTTATTCTTGTCATAGGTGTTTCATTTTTAAGCTTAGGTATTTATTTGTATCGAAATTCAATAGACTCTGAAAATATTTTTATTCAAAAGAGAAAAGTATTACAAGAAGACAATAAAATGAGTTATGAATTGGAAGGCTGCCTAACTCACATTTACGGGGAGAATATCCACATTCGGAAGAAACCTTTTTGGATAAAAGTAGAATGGCCGACTTTAGCAAGTGAAGAATCAAGTGTAAGCAATATAAATATAGAAATCGAGGTATTAGATCGAGATACATTCGATCAGGACAAAGAATACAAAGCACATAATGCAATCTTACTTTCTAGATTGGATTTAGAAATCGACAAGGAAACGAAATGGATTAAGATTCCCAATACCAATGTTCTCGAATCAGATAGTTTTCCAGGAAATGTTAGGTTTCGTGATTTTCGAATACATTTTATGAAAAGAAATTTTCTGAAAGTTGAACCTAGTTTCTCATTGAATCAAAACTGCAGTAAGAAATAAAAAGTTTGTAGCTATAAAATCTACCTGGAGCGGGAATCACTCACACTCCGAAATCATCCTGACTTCGGAGCTTCGCCCATCCCAATCACCGCTTCGGGTTTCCTGCCCTCAGTCCGATTGCTTACGCTCCCTAGGGTCGCTACAATCGGATTGGTGATTGGTCGTTCGATTCGATTTGTTATTAAATTATTAACTTTGTTGTTTATTAAAAATTTATCGTAGATATAATATCTACCTGGAGCGGGAATCGAACCCGCACGAGATTACTCTCACAGGATTTTAAGTCCTGTGTGTCTACCAGTTCCACCATCCAGGCGTATTTCTTGCTAGGCGTCGCCGGGATTCGAACCCGGGATCAAGCTTTTGCAGAGCCATGCCTTAGCCACTTGGCCACGACGCCATGACATAATGGTAGGATTTTTTACGACACGAATGAGTCAATATAAATAGTCAAAAGTTTATAAACAATCACTCCCACTCAATTGTACCGGGAGGTTTATTGGTTAAATCAAAAAATACATCAGAGATTCTTGGAATTTTTCTGATCTCTTTACAGAGCTTATGAAGAAGATTCCAATTCATCGCATAGAAGTTGGCTGTCATTGCTTCGTTGCTTTCCACTGGTCGTAGAATAATGGAAAATTTCCCCTCTTCTCGACCACAGGGAACTAAAACGACGGGCATCTGCCAGATTTCCTTAGCGATTTTATATTCAAAGATGAATTGATTTGTAATGAAATCTGCTTCTCGTAAAAGATCAGAATGCTCTTGGCTCATTCGTAGTTCTGTAAACTTAAAACTCTTGGGGAATGAGGATGAATTAGATTCTTCAGAAAGAAGAACTACACGATTGATTTCCTTAAATCGATTTGTAATTGAAGTAGCAATTTTATCTAGCATTGTCCAATCATCAGTGAATTGATTGATAAGAAGACAGTTAGCATAAGATCTTTGGTCGCCCTGCACTCCTACGGAAGGGAATGGTAAAACTCTACATGAAAAATTATTGATTACCTTTTGGTAGTGAGATAGGATCTTTATTTCAATCTGAGGATCGATCGCTCTATGAGTTGCTATCATTCGTACCACAAGACCAGGACCTGGAAAAGGATGGCGATCTGTCCAAATGGGATCTAGTCCCAAAAAGTTTCCCAGTTCACGAACCTCATCTTTGTATAGATCTTTCAAAGGTTCAATGATTTTTCCTTCGTCTAACATCTTTTGAATGGCGGGAACACGGTTATGGTGGGTTTTTATCTTATGAGAATGCTTCGTGCCGCCGCTCTCAATAGTATCGGGATATATGGTTCCTTGTCCTAAAATCCATTCTTTTGGATCTAGCTTCAATTCATCTACGGCTCTGGCTTGTGCTTCCAAAAAAAGATTTCCAACAATCAATCTTTTCTCTTCTGGATCCGATTTGCCAACCAATGCATCATAAAAATACTTAGACTCGTCTCTTATCCAAAGATCAATTCCTAGTTTATGAAGATTTTCACGCAGATCAGATACTTCATTTTTTCTCATGAAGCCTGTATCCACAAGTAGACCTCTAACTCGGTCGGCTCCTAAAGATTTAGCAAGCATTAAATAGGCAACAGTAGAATCCACTCCGCCAGAGACTAGCATGAAGACTTTTCCTTTCTCTCCGACCTGCTTACGAATGATTTCTATTTCTTTTTGAATGAATTCTTGCAGATTCCAAGAATCTTTGCATCCACAAATTTGGATAAAATTGCTAAGTAAAATATTTCCATGACTCGTATGTGTTACTTCTGGATGGAATTGGATTCCATAGATTTTCTTAGATTCATTGGAAACCATAGCAAATTTACAAGAATCAGTTGAACCTAGCTTCAGGAAGCCTTCCGGTATACTTACTACTTCATCTCCGTGACTCATCCAAACTTTTTCTTGTTTTGCGAGTCCATGAGAGAGCTGTGAATCGGATGAATTGGGAATTTCAATAGTTGCAGGTCCGTATTCTGAGTCACCAGTAGATTCTACTTTTCCACCCATAAGTTTCATTGTTAATTGGTGACCATAGCAGATACCTAAAATAGGAATTCTTAATTGGAAGATGCCTTCTGGAATTTGCGGAGAATCTTTCTCATAAACAGAGGAAGGCCCACCTGATAAAATTATACCTGAATAGGAGGCATATTTTTTCATACTTTCCTCATTGCTGAGAATTTCTGTATAGGCTCCTAACCTTCGCACTCTCGATGCTATTAGATGAGAATACTGTCCACCAAAATCGATTACGGCTATCTTTTTATCACTTTCCACGTTGCTTGCCAAATTATTATTGGAATTCTAGGGGTAAAGCAATGAGTGAAAAAAATCCATCTACCTATGAAGGAAAACAAACCCATATTCCAGAACTTCAAATGCCCAAAATTGAAGTGTTTTCCAACGTCTACCCTGGAAAAGACTTTCAAATCGATTTTACAATTCCCGAATTTACAGCGATCTGTCCTAAGACTGGTTTACCTGATTTTGGGATTTTAGAAATATCTTATAAACCAAACATTTCTTGCATCGAATTAAAAAGTCTAAAAGAGTATGTTCTCTCTTTTCGTAATGTTGGTATCTTTCATGAAAATGTTGTTAACAAACTATTAGAAGATTTAGTACAGGCTTGCCATCCATTTTATTTGAAAGTGAGAGGTGATTTCAATCCAAGAGGTGGAATCAAAACGATAGTAACTCGGGAATACAAAGCTTAGATGGAATCTTTTGTAGGCTACTTTGCCGCATTCCTAACAACAGTTTCTTTTTTGCCTCAGGTTCTATTGGTAGTCCTTACAAAAAAAACAAGAGATGTCTCCAGGAATATGTATATTGTTTTAACCTTGGGTGTGTTTCTTTGGTTGGTATATGGTTTTATGAAATCAGATTTACCCATTATCCTTGCAAATACGATTACTCTATTATTCACTCTAACTATTCTTATACTAAAGCTCACATCTAAGGATGAAGATTCTATTACTTGAAATCATTGACAGAGCATGAACTTTTGAATTACTGTCAAAATAGACTTGTGGAGGTATATAATGTCCAAAATTGCTTATGTAGATAAAGACAATTGCACTTCTTGCAATATGTGTGCTGATAATATGCCCAAATACTTTCAAATGGATGCGGATGATGTTTCAGAAACGCATATGAATGGGGATAACATCAATAATGCTGAAATTCCTGAAGAAGAAATTAAGTCAGTTCAGAAAGAAATGGATGAATGTCCTGGTGAATGCATTCACTGGAAAAATTAATCTTCCACTTTCAACTTAGAACTACAATTCCATCTCATCCAATTACAACTTAATTGAAATACATCCTTCACGGATGTGAACTTTAACTTTGTCTTTTTCGACTTATTGCTTTTAAATTTATCGACCGCTGTGTGATTTGATCTATTAGCATAGAAAAATCCAATCGTATCCATATCTTTTCTGTATGCTGGGAATCCATGAGTATAAATTGGATTTTTTACTTCTGTATAGAAATCGCTACTCCAAGAAGTGCTTATATGAGTGGATTCGTCTGATAGAAATATAGCTAAGGCATCAGGAAAAGACTTTTCCCTATAGAAATCGAATTCACTGCCAGAAGAAATCATCCTCACTCCCTTGCAATTTTCTTGAAGTCCAGTATTCAAATTAATTAGTAGTTCTAAAAGTCCCTTATTTTCTGGGTTCTTACTGATTTGTGAATTAGAATCGTTTTCTTCTAAAGAATTAGGATTCTTGTTAGCTACAAGAAATGCAAATCCACCAACAGATTTAATATAGTAATTCCAAACTTTTTCTTTTGGTTTGATATGGTTCATTTCATATAAGATTTTATTTGGCCTGCAAATGGAATTTGCTGAGGTAAATCCATGATCACTAATAATTATTAGGGCAAGGTCATTCCTTTGGTATAATTTGGATTTTTGGATTAACTCTCCCACATAAGTATCAGTTAGTCTTAATTTTTCAAGAGCCTGTTCCGAAAATGGTCCTTTCGCATGGTGGTAGGTATCCACATCGGTTGAATAGATAAAACTAAGATCGGGTTTGTATTTTAAAAAAATTTCAATCCCTGTTCTAATCTTAGTATCATCCTTGGTTGTTTCCAGAACTGGTTGACCAATTTTTTTTTCCATTTCTCTATGCAGTTTGGCTGTGGAAAGAGAGCGAAGAATTTTAAGATCAGATTTAGATTTTTCTCTCCAGAACTGCGGAATATTCCATTGAATCGGAGCACCAACAGTGACTGGCCAGTAAACATTCGCTATACTAGCTTTCTCTCTTTTTGCTATATCGATAAGTGAATCTACTTTGATATCATCATAGTACCAAAGCCAGGCACCATCTTCTTGGTCAAAGGGATCAATTGGAGTGTTTCCCTCAATTCCATGAATCCCTGGATCCTGCCCTGTTATCATAGAAGTATGGGATGCATAAGTTACACTTGGATTGATAGTATGAATCCTTCCACCCATAGATTTACTAAAAAGATTACTAAGGTTGGGAAGTTTTTCCATAACTTCTGGATGATCTAAGTAATAGGCAGGAAATCCATCAATAGAAAGAATGATTAATTTTCTATTAGCTGATTTAGTATTTAATGTATGTTGCTTCTGAGTTAGAGTAGAAGTTTTATAAGTAGAATTTAGTTTTTCTTTAGCAAATAAGGAGGCTTGTGTAAGGAAAAAGAAAGAAATTATTGTTAATAATAACTTTCTCGTAAAGATCCAATTTTCTGAAAAATGACCAAGGATGTAGAGTAAAATAATTTTATGAGGTAATTTTCTAAAATTCATCCCTTAGTTATTTGAAATTTATTTTAGTATTCCTGTTCTGATCTAGTCGATCCAAGTAGCTCATCTGGTATTTCTTCCACAAATTCACCTATTTGGATAGCTAATCTATTGCCTACTTTACCTGGTGTTGCTTTAAATTTTGTTCTATCGCCAACTCTAACATTTAATTCTGATTTAGTGGGTGTATTTTCTAGTTTTACAACATCGCCAACTGTTAGGCTAAGAAGATCATTCATGGAAATATCTACAGAACCAACTTCTGTAATTAAGGGAACCTTTACACCATCCAAACGTTCTTGGATGACTACCTTATTTTCATCTGATTCACCTCTACGAATAGAAGAATACCAATACTGGGCAGATAATTTATTGATGATAGGTTCAATAGTAATGTAAGGAATACATAGGTTGGTCATCCCTTCCACTTCCCCCACTTTAGTCTCTAGAGTAATTAATACCACCATGTCATTGGGAGGAACTACCTGAGCAAATTGAGGGTTGGTTTCGATTGCACCCAATCTTGGACGAAGATCAATTACAGTAGACCAAGATTCTCTGAGATTACCTAAAATACGAACTATAATGCCTTCCATTACGTTCATTTCAATATCAGAAAGTTCTCTAGTTATCTTAGCTGATTCTCCTTTTCCACCAAACAAACGATCGATGATTGTAAAAGAAATAGATGGATCGATTTCAAGGATAGCAGATCCTTTGAGTGGATCCATATTAATTACTCCCAAAGTAGTCGGATTGGGAATAGAACGAATGAATTCTTCATAGGTTAACTGATCCACCGATGCAACATGGACTTGTACTAAGGCTCGAAGCTGAGCAGAAAGTCCTGTGGTTGCTAAACGTGCAAAAGTTTCATGCATCATTTGAAGTGTACGAATTTGGTCTTTAGAAAATTTATCAGGTCTTTTGAAATCGTAGATTTTTACTTTTTTCTGTTCACCTACGGAAGAATATTCTTCCTCACTTACTTCACCGCTGGAAATAGCGGAGAGAAGAGCATCAATTTCGTCTTGCGATAGTATCTCGGTCATTTTCTTACCCTTGCAACTACACCATGAATTCTCCAAAGAGAAGAATTATCATTCATTGCTTTTTTTAAAGTATACTCATATTCATATCGTGTTGGAATTCTTTCTTCCGATCTTTCAGCAAAAACACGTACTTTTGCTTCATTAGAATTTAAATTATCTACACCAACTACTTTAAAAGATTTTAATTTTCCAGAAGGAAAAGAAATCAAAAACCTCTTAAATTCTTCAATTATGGATTCTCTATCTCTCGATGATGCATTAATATATTCACCAGAAAAACTATCATAAGCAAGGATATAATCAGAGAATTCGATCCATTTAAAATAATTTCCCCAGTTCTTTTTCATTTCCGCACCAAGGAAAAGAAATACTGTTTCTTCAGGTGAAACTCCGTGGGAATTACCGAATGGTTCAGATATCCCAGAAGGAATTTGATCTTCTCTTCTTTTTTCAAGATAAAAAGTTATTGAATTATCAGTTCTAAGAAAAACATTTTTCCCTTCGGATTCATTTCCAGATAAAAGTAAATTTTTATTTGATTCAGTAATATTCGGGTAGAAGTATCCTGTGATGTGATACTTTCTTCCAGCTGTTAATCGGTATTTTTCATTTAAAAGAACCCTATAGGAAAAAGATTCTCCAGGATGTAGGATAATCTCTTTAGAAACATTGGAAGCTAAATTTTCCACATGATTCCTGCCATCTTGGCGAAAGTCCTTTTGGTAGCGAGGATCCCAAGGCTTCGCCTCATGGGGAATAATTTCTTCAATTAGTCTGTCTTCATTATCTTTAATTTGAAATTGAAAAGTTTCCAAGCCGCTTGTAGATGGAAAAATTCGAACAACTTCTTTTCCATGATTGAAAATTTTGAATTCTAAAGGAATGTCTGAACCTTCACGGTAGGATACAGATGTTGTATGCAATGTAGCTTTTATTTGAAGATGAGTAAAGTTTTCTGTATAAGATCCTCGGGCGTCCCTATCAGGAAAAGCATAATAAGAGGTAGAAAATAGAATACAAAAGGTAATTAGACATAGTAATTTTTTCATCTCATTCTTATTTTCGGTAGAACAGAAATATGCTGTAAACTTTTTTTACCCTGCCATACGTTTTGATTCTTCCAAAATCAAATCTGCAATACTAATTAAGCGTTTTAAGGGATCTGTGAGTTTTTCATATCCAAAGTAAACTTCTCGCAATTTATCAAAATGTGGTTCAAGCAATGCTGTGGCCTTACTAGTCATTTGAACTGTGGTTAATTCATTCTCAGTTAGATTAGCAATATTGTTTTCTTCGATAAATCGAGATAATTCCTTAAAAACTCCTTCATCGGTAATATCATTTTGCTCAAAAAGTTTCTCTACTCTAAGTATAAAATCAGTTAAAGTTTCTTTGATCTTTGCTTCTTCACCTACCGTGCGTCTTTTTGAGGAAATTTGATTGAGAGTCTGGTATTTTTCCAAACACTTTTCATAACTACCATTGACTTCCAGTCGTTTTCGAAGAATAAAATTCAAGAAAAACAAAACATCCAGAAAAACATCAGGGTATTTTTGGGCTGAACCCACTTCATCTAGGAAGGTTTTATTTTGAGCTTGGTTCGATAGACTTTCTAAAAAAGCTAAGGCAGGCGCCATAGAAGCTGCCGAAGTAAATTGCCGAATTTTTTCTATTCCTTCTGATAAATTCATAAAGAAATATTTTTAATTCCTTTTATCGATCACTAAAACTTTTTTAATAACTGTGTTGGAATTCCCTTCTGCAATGATAGAGTTTAAGACATCTTCCCCTGCAACCAACTCTCCAAAAACTGTGTGCAATCCGTCCAAATGAGGTGTATCTACTTGGTTGATAAAGAATTGAGATCCATTTGTATTTGGACCAGCATTTGCCATTGCGAGAGATCCTTTCACAGCCTTATGGCTGGTTACTTTTTCATTGTATCGATAACCAATTCTGTATAATACTTCTAATAGACTTAGGTCTTGTCCCTTCTCATAAGCGGCTTCGATTTCAGATCTTCTTTCATCAAATTGCTCTTTAGATTGAATTCCCAAAGTTTCGAAAATCATTCTTTGGTACTGACTTTGTAATGCAGGATAATCTTTAATTTTTACCTTATCTAATCCTAAAGACTTAGCATTGATTTCATCTTCAAATTTATAACCAGGACCACCTGTCCCATCTCCTCTAGGACAACCGCCTTGGGCCATAAAACCTTCTATGACTCTATGAAATTTTAAACCATCATAGAAAGGTTTTGTTTCTTTTCCTTTCTCAGTGAAAAATTCTTTTTGTCCTTGGGCTAAATCAATAAAGTTTTGAACTGTTTTAGATGCTTCCTTATCAAAAAGTCTTAGAACTAAATTGCCTTTACTTGTCTGCATAATTGAATAGATTCCAGGCTCCGCTGGAAGAGCTATATTACTGGAATCAGCGCGTTTAACAGTAACCTCAGTTGCCTTATAAGGAATAGGCTTATATTGCAATTCCATAATTTTATTTTCATTGCAAGCAAGTGTAGAATTTAAAAGTAAAATTGTTCCAAGAGTAAATGTGATTTTGTTTTTTTTCATTATTTGGTTTGTCCTTTAGATATAGGTTTCTTTTTTAATTTAGAGTTTCGTTTATTTCGATAGAATTTTAATCTTTTCTCAGCCTGTGCAAACTGTTCCAGTTGTCGCTTTCTTGCGGTTCCGCCTGCAACATTTTTTTTGTCAGCAGATTTATAGAGGGATATGGAATCCAAATAGGAAGAATCTGTTAGGTGGATTGAAATTCTGCTTCTGTCTTCCAAAGATACATTGAAAAGGTCTAGTTTATTCTCCGTGCAAAAGGAAACAAGGTTACCTACGATTTCATGTGCTTCCCGAAAAGGAATCTTTTTAAAACTTACCAACCAGTCCGCCAAATCGGTTGCGGTTGAGAAACCTTTCTTTAAATTTTCTTCAATCGAACTAGATTTAATCTCTAATCCAGAAACCATTTCTCTCAAGCCTTCCAAAGAAAGTAAGATGTGTTTACTGGATTGGAACATAGGGATTTTATCTTCTTGAAAGTCTCTGTTGTATGCCATCGGGGTTCCTTTAACAAGTGAAAGCAATGACATTAGGTTTCCAAAAACCATAGCTGACTTTCCACGTATCAATTCGGCAACATCTGGATTTTTCTTTTGAGGCATAATTGATGAGCCCGAGGTCAATCTATCGGGTAGACCAATATAATTGAATTCCGTACTGGAATAAATAATAAATTCTTCGCAGACTCTGGAAGCATGGGTCATACATTGGCTTATTGCGAAAAGATATTGGATAATATGGTCTCTTTGCGAAACAGCGTCCATAGAATTCTCACTAATTCGGGAAAGCTTCAATTCTTTCCTTAAGAATTCGCGATCACTATTGTAATTCACTCCAGCCATAGCTCCTGAACCTAAAACAAGAAGATCTGTTGTTTCTTTTACATATTGGAATAACTCAAGGTCGCGTAGGAATGCCCAAAAGTGAGCCATAAAATAGTGCGAAGCTCGAATTGGTTGAGCTATCTGTAAATGAGTATAACCAGGAAATAATACATCAATAGAGGTTCTTGCCTTTAAAAGTAGCTGTTCCAATAATAAAATCAGTTCATTTTCAATTAAAGAGATTTGGTCTAAGATATAAAGTCTCACATCTTGGGAGACCTGGTCATTTCTGGATCTAGCAGTATGCAATTTCTTTCCAGCTTCTCCTATCAATTGAGTGAGTCTAGATTCAATATGCATATGGATGTCTTCTAATTCCATTTTATATTCAAATTTACCCGTCTCTATTTCAATTTGGATCTTCTGTAATCCTTTTTCGATAGAAGTTAGTTCTTTGTTTGAAAGGATTCCAATCTTGCAAAGCATTTGTGCATGGGCAAGACTACCACGTATGTCCTGGGAATAAAGTTCCTTATCAAAGCTAATGGATTCCCCTATTCGATTCATGATATCAGCTGTTAGTTCTTTGAATCTTCCACCCCAAAGTTTTGTATTGGATTCTGAGTTTGGTTTAGTTTTACTCATGAGTGCTAATAAAATTTTCAGACCAAAGTTTTAATTCTTCAATTTCTTCTACATTCAATTTAGAATCTGGGTGAAGGATTAAGTAGGAAGTGGGAGGCATTTCCCCCTCATTTACTTCTTCGAATATTTCTTCAGCTTTTTTAAGTTGTCGCTTTAGTTTGTATTCATTCCATTTAGCTAAATTTAATTCGTCTTGTCCTTCTTTAACATGATCTTGAAGATAAAGTGTAACGGGAAAAATGTGACCATATAGAGGAATTTTGGTATATGGTGTATGACAATCTATGCAAGATTTTTGAAATATTTTATTGATGTTCTCAGGAAAGACTAACTCAGAATTAGAAACTTGAGGTGGAACGCTAGAGGCGCTCCACCTTGTTAAGTAGGATGCCAATCCCCAAATAATTATAATAAATAGGAAAATTACAAATTTTTTCATCAAATTCAATCTATCATTTTTGCTTAGAATTGGCAATTTCATTTTTTAGTTGCAAGAGAAACTGAAAGCAAACTAATTACATTCATGGATGGACTCAGCCCACAAGATTACCCTTGGATTTGGATCGGATTTGGTATACTCGCTATGGTCTTAGAGTTTATTGTTCCTGGAATGTTTATATTTTTTGTAGGTTTTAGTATGACTGTGACGGGTTTGCTTATTCTATGGATTCCGCTTAGCACTGTATTCCAATTTCTCATATTTAGTTTAATTTCAATTTTTTCAATAGTATTTGGATCAGCATTTCTCAAAAAGCTATTTCCCTCAGAAGTTTCTCAGGATCGAATGATAAAAGATGATTATGTAAACCAAATTGTTGCTGTTACAGAGGATATCCTTGTCAACCAAAAAGGTGGGAGAGTTCGTTTTCATGGAACTGATTGGGATGCATACTCAACTACAGAAAGAATTCCCCAAGGTGAAAAAGTAAGAATCATAAGCAGAGACAACTTAACCTATATTGTAGAAAGAATTTATCCTTAATTTTAAAAAGATAATAAAAAACTTCTTTTCTTTCTCGCTCAATTCAATAATTTAAACAAGATTTACATGCTATGACAGGAGAGCTATATGTTCATGTTCACGATTTTCTTTATCGTGGTGATTTTCTTTATCGTTAAGACTTTTATAGTCGTGCCCCAAGAATATGCTTATATTCGTGAAAGGTTGGGAGCATACAGAGGAACCTTAGAAGCTGGATTCCACTTCTTAGTTCCTCTGATTGATCAAATTAAATACAAACAAGTATTAAAAGAAGTTGCCATTGATGTCCGACCACAGGTTTGTACAACCAAAGACAATGTTCAGGTAGAAGTAGATGGTATTCTCTACTTAAAAGTTGTAGATGCTTATAAAGCGTCTTATGGGATTGATAATTTTTTCTTAGCTACAGAACAATTGGCACAAACTACTTTAAGATCTGAAATAGGAAAGCTTATGTTAAATGAGACTTTTTCAGAACGCGACAAGATTAACCTGAGTGTTGTTAGACAAATTGATGAAGCAACAGATCCATGGGGAATAAAAGTGAATCGATATGAAATTCGAAACATCCAACCTCCTAAGACTATTATCTTAGAAATGGAAAATCAGATGAAGGCCGAAAGAGAAAGACGTGCGGAAATCATTACCTCTGAAGGAGAAAGAGAAGCGCGAATCAATCGTTCTATGGGTGAAAGACAAGAAGCAATCAATCTTTCGGAAGGGGATAAGGCAAAATTAGTGAATGAGGCCGAGGGAAAAGCATTAGAGATTGAATTGGTAGCAACCGCTTCCGCAAAAGGCTTAAAAGCTATCGCGGAATCGATCTCAAAATCTGGTGGTCGCCAAGCAGTTCAACTTCAGATTACTCAGGAATATTTGACTGGACTTGGAGGAATTTTTGCTAAATCAAAAACTACTATTCTTCCAGAATCTTTAGCAAATATTAAAGGTGTATTCGAAGGGATTTCAAAAGTAACTTCTACCTTCCCAGGTGATTCATCGAATCCAACAACCGAACCTAAGAAAAAAGGATAAAAATATGGAAGAAATAACTTTAATATTCTGGATTCCCTTCTTTCTCTATCTATTTTATAAATTGTATAGATCTGTAAGAATTGTTTCCGCACAAGAAGTAATCATAGTAGAGCGTTTTGGAAAATTTACGAAAAGCCTCAAAGCAGGTTTTCATATCTTAACCCCATTTGTCGAAAGAGATGCCTATTACCATACTCTTAAAGAACAAGCGATAGACGTTCATCCACAGACATGCATAACTAAAGATAATGTAATGGTTAAAGTGGATGGTGTTCTCTATATGGTTTTGGTCGATCCAGTTAAGGCAAGCTATGGAATTGAAGACTATAGATATGCCGCTATCCAATTGGCTCAAACAACCATGAGAGCAATAATAGGCACTATGGATCTAGATAAAACTTTTGAAGAAAGAGCTTCCATAAATAAGAAAATTGTAGATGCAATCGATGATGTATCAGAAAGCTGGGGTGTTCGTATCAATCGATATGAAATAGTAAATATTTCCCCTCCTCAATCAGTAATGGATTCTATGGAAAAGGAAAAACGAGCTCAGATTAATAAAGAAGCTCAAATCTCTTTATCTTGGGGAGATAGAGAATCACGAATCAACAGATCCCAAGGACTCAAAGAGGAGTTAATCAATAGATCTGAGGGTGAAAAGCAAAAGAGAATCAATGAGGCAGAAGGAAAGGCTACTGAAATTGAATCTCTAGCGGTTGCAACTGCTAAAGGGATTGAAAAAGTTGCTGAAGCTATTACTGCGAGTGGTGGAATCGAAGCCATGAAACTCCAAGTATCTCAAGGACTTATCAATCAGTTGCAAAAATTAGCTAGAGACAATACGGAAATTGTTCTTCCTGTCGATTTAACTAATTTTACTGCAACCTTAGACAATTTACTAGGAATCAAAAGAAACTCTTAACCGATAATTTAATTCCTAAGAATTATATAATTAAAAAGCCAACTCAAAATCCTTAAAGATTTTTTCAGTTGGCTTTTTTTTATTATAGCTGCAATTAACAATTTGTATTTTAAATTGCAAAAAGATGAAGAGTCTTATCTATTCAACAAATAAACCTGATCCTATTATTGATCTTTCTTCAAAGGGTATTAGTTTTGGATTAATAAAATAAGAAGTTGTTTTGTTTAAAGGTTTTGTATCTTTACGATTTACCGCTTTTTCTTCCAATTCTAACTTAGAATTACCATATACAATTAAATCAGGAGTCTTATCAAAATCAGTATCAATTTCTGCTCTAGATGACCAAATAAAAATATCAGCTAATCCATCTTCATTTGTATCAATTTCCGTTCTAACTGGTTTCTTTTGGTAATTAAAATACTCGGTAGTTTCAAAATATCCATCATTGTCAGTATCTTTCAGAATCATAGAAATGTATTCATTTGGTAAGAACCATCGAATTGTATCTATCGTTCCATCATTGTTTTCATCAGATTCCTCATAAACTTTTACTGCTTCTTGAAGCTTACCTTCTTTAGGTCTACGTGAAGTTGATCCGACCCAGATGAATTCATCGGACATTCTGTCCCCATTTTTATCCAATTCTTGGTATACGATTCTTGTATTTCCTTTGGAGCGAAGCATATAACCAAAAGCATCTTTTTGGCCATTTCCTGAAGTATCAACACCAACAATAGAAACGGGAGCACCAGCAGGAAGGTTCCTGTCAGCGTCGCCGCAATTCAAAGTAAATAGAAATGAAATAAATAAAAGGGAAAAAATAAGAGAAATCTTTTTCATAGTAGATAAAAAGATTCTGAATGATAATAAATCAAGCTATAATCTTTCGGATGGATCTAAAATTTGAGTAATTTGTACACCATAATAATCATCAATAACAATCAATTTGCCTCTACCTACTGGTTTTCCATTAGCTAAAACGTCCAGTTCTTCTCCAACATTTTTGTCTAATTCAACAATGTTCCCTTCGGAAAGTTGGAGAACATCTTTTATATACATATTTGTTCTTCCTAGCTCAACAGTCAAAGAAAGGGTTACATCGAGTAGTAAATTAAGATTAGCCGTATTTCCACCAGAAGACTGTGTTCTGGATGATTGTTTTGCCGGAGAGGGTGTGGGTGTTGAGGATGGACCAAGAGCCGCTGCAATATCAGCGAAGGAGGGACCATCATCTCCTGAATCAGAGGAACTTGCTGCACCTGTACCACCTACTAAAGCATCTAAATCTGCTAATGCATCAGAAGCTCCAGAACTATCTCCAGTACCACTACCAAGTAGTGCATCTATGTCATCTTGTGATAATGAACCTTCACCCATATGCTAAGTTTCGACTGCTTCAAGAAAGTCCACAAGTAAAAATTCTGTGTAAGAGGAAAAGAAAACGATGAAAACAGGGAGAGTGTCGATATTTTGATTGTGAGGGTTATGAATTAAAAATGGAGAAATCCCTAACCAAAGAAATCGACTTTTTAACAGCGAAATCAATCTTAAATAAAGAATTATCAATATTTAAAACTGTGACTTCTGGGATTAGTAAGCTTCCTGAAATGACTTACGAGAAGAACGAATCCAGAATTAAATTTAATGCAAAAACACTAAACAAAAATACTATTCTAGATTGTTTTGAGGTAGTTAAAAATCATATTGAAAACATTAAATTACATACTTTATCCAATGGATACTATTGTTTACAGGCTTTGCATTCTAACCTTTATGATACAAAAAGTATATTAGATAATGCTAAATTTCGTTTCTCAATTTTAAAAAATATACCCGAAATAGAAATCACCAAAAGAGGAAGTTTTGTAGAAGCTGAACTTTTAACAGCAATAGAACTATTTCGTTTAACCAATGAAGTTTCAAACTCTCAGCAAATAATTGATCCAAGGGAAATTCTAAAAAATATAGGAATTGAAGTTTATGACCCTCATATAGAAAAAACAAAAGGGAATTTTATTGGTTTTGATCAGATATTTGGATATGATAAGGTAAAACAGGAAATTTATGAATCTCTCATTCTCCCTCTAAAAAATCCAGATGCCTTTTTAAATATTTCCAATCTTACTCGTAAATTTCCCACAAGCAACAGACCTCGTGCTGTATTATTCGAAGGTGAGCCTGGTGTTGGAAAGACAACTATGGCAAAAGCTGTAGCCTGTGCTCTCGGAATTCCACTAATCAATGTTCCTATAGAATTGATTATGAGTAAATATTTTGGGGAAAGCGCTCAAAATCTTGCATTGGTCTTTGATGCAGCTAAGGCTATGGATAATGTTTTAGTATTCCTAGATGAAATCGATTCACTTGCTGGTAAAAGAGAAGATGGTTTATTTGAAGCTACGAAAACTATGTTATCTGTATTGCTTCGAAAATTGGACGGTTTTGAAGGTAAACCTAATTCTATAACCATGGGTGCTACGAATCGTAAAGTAGACCTTGATTCCGCTCTTGTTTCTCGTTTCGATAAATCCATCTATTTTCCTTTACCAAATACAAATGAACGAGCTGCTATCTTATCAGGATACGCTATGCATCTAGATGATGGGCTTAGACGAAATATTGCTGAAAAATTAGAAGGATATTCTGGAAGAAAATTAAAAGATTTTTGCGATACTGTAGAAAGACGACATGTAACTATGCTCATAGAGAAAAATCTTCCGATTTCAGCTCCAAGCGCGGAAGAATATCTTAAAATCATAGAAGAAATAAAATAAAATTAATTTAAATTCTTTTACCTGGAAGTATAAATTCTAAACTATCAATACCGATAATAGAAACGAGGATATTTGTTTACGAAAACAACGTTGAAAAAATATTCTATAAATAGCTGGAAGACAGGAAAAATTAGACATGAAACTAAAAACACTATTACCATTCCTTTTGATTGTAAGCGGACTCGTTGCACAAGGAACCCAACCTGCAGGAAATCAATCTGCTGGGATAGATAAATCCCAAGAAAGTGAAGCAATTATTGAAACAGAAAAGAAGTTAGATAATAACATTTTTAAATTAAATGAAAAACTAACTAAGCATACAGTTCTTTTCAAAATGAAAGTTAGAACCCTGCCTCATAAAACTGTCCTCTACAAAGGAAAAGCCTCGGCAGATGGCTTAAAATGTGAACTAGCATCTGATCAAGAAGCACAAGATAACAATTGTCTCCACTTAGAAGTTTACGATTTTATTAAGTCGGAAGATGGAAAAGCAGAAAGAAATCTTGGACCAAAAAATAAGCTTATGATCCTTTTCTTTGACGGAGCGAATAATGGTGATCCAGATCCTAGAAAAGAAGCTCCAAGAAATATCAAAAGCATTCGTTCTAGAATTTATTCTTACAACTTCCCTGTTGAAGACAAATTGATGTCAGAAATCATAGATCAAGGGCCGAATACTCAACCTGAACACAATGATAAATATGAATTATTCTACCAACATGACGATTACCCTTTGTACGGAACTCCTGAATCCCCTATGGAAAAAGGTGTTGGAAAGTATCTTCTCGCGAATGTAGAAAATACGAAATCTCATCCTATTAGAAATAATTTCAAAAGAGATTTTTACATGAAACATTTAGATTATTTTGATAAGCTATTTACGAAAATCTTTGATTATAATGATCGTGATGGAAACAAACATTACAAAAAGAACGTAGAAGCTTTGAAAAATTCTTTAAAATATTAGACCTTAGGCGTGAATTATATACGCCCCTGTCCTAGCTGCAATGTAGATTTAAGATTCCCCCTTGATCGGGGGATTCTTACTGTTAAATGTCCTAATTGTAATTTTAGGTTTGAGATTGATCCTGATTCTTCAAAATTATTTCAGATTGGTCATATTGAGAAAAATTCTACCTTCCCTTTATCCTCTTTTAGCATTCCGAATGTAACAATAAAACAGATTATACCGTTTCTATTATTTTCCATACTTGGAATTTATATTCTAAGAACCTGTAGTTTGGAATATGATATTGCAACTCCTGAAACAGAATCTGATCAATTAAATATTCCTTTGAATCCTAAACCCAATCTTTTACCAGATGAAGAGGAAAAAGAAAAAAACATACCTAAGCCTTTCCCTTCCCCTGGTACAAGCATTTAAAAGTATATCTTAGTACTTGGGAAAAGTTCTCTTAACTTTTCAATTTGTTGAGGGTTGAGCGGATTCTTTGTTAGTATTAATTCTTTAAGAGTAGATAAATTCCAAAAACCATTTGGAAAATATTGAATTTTATTATAGGCTAAATAGATATCTTGTATATTTTTCCAATTTTCAATACCTTCAGGTAGTGATTTAAGCATATTCTTATCTAAATCGATATATTGTAAATCAACCCATTTGTTCAAGGATTTTGGTAGTGTGCTTAGTAAATTATTTTTAATGTAAAAATCTGTAATGAATATACAATCTCCTATTTCTTCAGGTAGGAATTCTATGGAATTATCATCTAAATATAAATTTGTTAGATTTTGACATGTTCCTATATAAGTGGAAATTGTTTTAATTCGATTTTTATCTAAAATTAAATATCTTAAATTATCGCAATTTCGTATCCCATCACCTATATTTTGTAATCGGTTCATTGATAAATCTAAATAATTTAATGACTGAAATTGAGAAAGATAGTTTGGAATTTCAGCTATGAGATTTTTCTCTAAATTTAAATATTCTAACTTCCTTAAATCTAAAAGGTTAGCGGGAACTTCAATAAAATAATTACCCCTGAGATCTATATCCTTTAGTAGAGGAAGATTTAGAATCCAAGATGGTAGATGAGTTAAGTTATTGTGCTGGAGATAGATTTCCTCTAAATTCTCAAATTCTTGCAGATCTTCTGGAATATGGGAGAGATTTTTCTCAGCTAAATCAAGACTTCTGACTGTTCTCCTCTTCTCCCAAATACTATCCTCTATAATATTTTTTAATTTCAAATCGATGATCCTTTATCAAAATAGAAGAATGAATTGGATAATCTTAGAAGAATTTGAAAAAAATGGTTCATCTCAATACCTATTAGATAGTATTAAATCCAATCATGTTAAAAATATACTACGTAAAAAAGCAGGAGAAACGATAAAAGTTATCATACCTAATATTAAAAAAACTATAACTAAAATAATACAAATTTCTGATGACAGAGTTTTAGTTGAGAACCCATTAACGACAGAGTTCCATACCAAGTTAACAAGCGAAGACAGACCCCAAGAGGAAAAAATGTTAGCTGCTACACGTCTTATACTACCATTACCCCGTCCACAAACTGGTAAAAAGATCCTACATCTTATAGGTTGTTATGGAGTTTCCCAAGTTGTTTTTCTTTTACCACAATCTCATAATAAAGAATTTCTCACCTCACCCACTTATAAGGATGTAGGTATCTGGAAGGAACTTAAGAATGGGATGGAACAGTCAGGTTCATACCTGGTTCCTGAAATTAAAATTTTACCTTTGAATTTAAAGCAGTTTATTGAAAAAAATATATCATCATTAAAATTTGCATTAGACCCTAAGTTCCCAGATTCTTTTTATAACATGGATTTATCTTACCAGGAAAGAATAAATCAGAATTTTAAAATTGATATTTATTTAGGATCAGAATCGGGGAATACAGAGGAAGATTTAATTCTATTAGAAAAGTATTGCAGAGTGTTTTCTTTGGGAAATACTGTATTAAGAACTGAGTATGCTATTGCAAATATCTTAGGAATTCTACAAGGAAAAGGAGGAAGAAAGTAATAATCTTTGTTCGTCGAAGGATCTAAAGCCTGTTTCATTTTCTGTAAAAGTCCATCTTCTCATATTTTGTAGGCGAATTTGAATCGGGCCAATTGGAAGAGATAACTCAGCTGCTCCAAGACTGCCATTGTCTACCTTAAACGCATCGCCTGATCCATCAAAACCTTTCTTAGTATAATAAAAGGAGAGTGTTAAGTTACTGCCAAGAGGAATGTAAGATGCAAGAAAAATTCTAGAATTATTTGGACCTGAATAATCCTCATATGATGCTTCAAAGCTATAGGAATAAAAATGGAGAAGTAATGTATTGTAGTAACCAGAAATACTTCCCGTATTAGGAAGGTTTTTTGCAGTTTCTAATTTACTGATCATAGGATCTTCTGAAGACAATGTCCCATGAAATCGTTCTACCTCATAAAAAGTATCAAAATACATAGGAAGATAATTCTTACTCATCTGCCTTAACTCTGGTTTTATGATAAGGTTGATATCTTTTCCACCAATTCTAGCCATGAGTCCATAATGGGTTCCACCAGAATTTTTAAGTTCTTTAATTGTATTTACGTCCATATAGGGAGTTAGTTCCCAATATTTCATGTTTAGCAGTCGGTATTCGATATCATAGCCTTCTACAGAGACTTTTCCTGATTCATTCACAATTGGACTGTCTGTGTTTTCTTTACGATTTGGAACTCCTGTCTGAGAGTAACTGTATTGAAGCGGACTATTGCTATCATAAGCACGAGTTATACCAATAGTCAGTCTATTGTACCACTCGTCCCATTCTTCTATTTCCATTTTACTATATTTGGATACAGGTCTTGGTAATTTAGGTCTCTTTTTTCTTTTTTTCTTTGAACCTACTTCTTCTATGACGGATTTCCTACCTGCCTCATCTAGAACATTACCCCTAGCTTGCATCATACCAATGTATTCATCGTCATCAACGTATTCATACTCATCATCTTCGTAATAGTTTTCTTGGTACCAATGGTAAAATTGAACTAATTTTCTGCCAATCGCTAAGGGTTTAATGTAAACTCTTATAGCATTTACATCACGAGTATATAAAGAATTAGAGAAATACTGTGCACCTACATAATCTGAATTAAAGTCAGCGACCACTCCTGCATTGTAGGTATCGTAACGAATATTATTATAATATTGATTTACTACTGTTCCATGTCCAATTCGACCATCTCGAATATCACCCGTATAAAAAGAATAGGTTACCTTCCCTGGTGCTTCTCGTTCATATTGTCCATACCAAACATAGTTTAAAACTCTAAAGTAGTCTGAATTTTCATTGTAATCGTAGCTTCGCAAGTTTCCAGATTTGGAATTTTCCTGTAAGGGTTGTTTATCATAAACTAAACCGTTAAGTGGAAGTGAGAGCGATACTCCAAATTCATCATTCATTTTATAAGTAAAATTAGGAGAAAGATGAAAGTAAGTATCATCATTATTTGAGGCCGCTCCATAATCTACTGAGAGTGATGTCTGTTTTCTTGTAGCTTGAGCTGTGGGAATCCAGCTTTCTGAGTAGATTCCGCTCGTAAAAGTTATGAATAAAAATATAGATAATCTTCTGAGAAAACAGCTCATCCCTTTAAATATCGAATAATGATAAGTCAATATTGATTTATAATAAGGTTTTTGAATAAATTAATTTAATTTTATAGAAAAGAAAGTATTTCCAAAAAAACAGAATAATAATTCGTTTTAGTGAATCTTCGTTGACTTTTGGCAGAATATTTTCATATTGGTAAGAAATTAGCAAATTTTTGCGAAAAAGAGAGGCTTCAGATGGCTAGAAATTATAAGATTGAAACAATCGCCCTTCATGGTGGACAAGAACCAGATCCAACAACTACTTCAAGAGCAGTACCCCTTTACCAAACTACTTCTTATGTTTTTAAGGATACAGACCATGCCGCACGGCTATTTGGTCTTCAAGAATTCGGTAATATTTATACCCGTTTAATGAATCCTACTACTGATGTACTAGAAAAAAGAGTAGCGGCATTAGAAGGTGGAGTGGCAGCACTTGCTACTGCTTCTGGTCAGTCAGCAGAGACTTTAGCCATTTTAAATATTGTTGAAGCTGGTCAAGAAGTAGTTTCCTCTTCTTCCCTTTATGGTGGAACTTACAATCTTTTCCATTATACATTGCCCAAATTAGGCATCAAGGTTCATTTTGTTGATCCTAAAGATCCCGAAAATTTCAGAAAAGCAGTGAATGATAAAACTAGAGCTTTTTATATTGAAACACTTGGCAATCCTAAATTAGATACTATTGATATTGAAGCAGTTGCAAAAGTTGCTCATGAATCAGGTGTTCCTCTAATGGTTGATAATACTATGCCTTCGCCTTATTTAGTTAACCCTATCAAACACGGTGCAGATATAGTAATCCATTCTTTAACTAAATTTCTAGGTGGTCATGGAACTTCAATTGGTGGAATTATAATCGATGCAGGAACTTTTAATTGGGGAAATGGTAAATTTAAAAATTTTACCGAACCAGATCCATCTTACCATGGTTTAAAGTATTGGGATGTATTTGGAAATTTTGAACCATTTGGTGGAGTAAATATAGCTTTCATATTAAAAGCTAGAGTGCAAGGTTTAAGAGATTTAGGTCCTGCTATATCACCATTTAACGCATGGCAGATTATCCAAGGAGTTGAAACCTTACCTTTAAGAATGGAGAAACATTCTACTAATGCTCTAAAGGTAGCAGAATTTCTTTCTAAACATCCAAAAGTGGAATGGGTAAATTACCCTGGTCTTCCTTCAAATAAAAATTTTGATATTGCGAAAAAATACCACCACAGAGGATTATATGGTGCAATAGTTGGATTTGAAATTAAAGGTGGAATAGAAAAAGCTAAGAAATTTATTGATAGTTTGGAATTATTTTCCCTACTTGCAAATATTGGAGATGCTAAATCTCTTGCTATCCATCCTGCATCCACAACCCACCAACAATTAACTGCAGAAGAGCAAAACAGCGCGGGAGTTAGTCCTGGATTTGTTCGTCTTTCTGTTGGATTAGAACACATTGATGATATTATTCTGGACTTGGAGGAAGGATTAAAAACTATTTAATCAATGTCTTCCCTATCTCCTAAATCATTAGGAATTGTTGATACTAAAACTGTAAATTTGGGTAGCCTCACATTAGAGAATGAAGAGGTTATCCAATCTATAGAATTGGCTTATGAAACCTATGGGAATTTAAATGCAAAGAAAGATAATGCAATTCTCGTCTGCCACGCTTTATCTGGAGATGCACATGCTGCAGGTTTTCATGAAGGTGATAAAAGGCCTGGCTGGTGGGATTATTACATAGGTCCAGGAAAGGCATTAGATACAGATAAATACTTCATCATCTCTTCTAATGTTATTGGAGGGTGTATGGGTTCTTCTGGGCCTCTTAGTATTAATCCTTCAACGAATAAGCCATATAAGTCTACCTTCCCATTCGTTTCCATTAAAGATATGGTTAAAGCACAGTCTTTGTTAGTTGATTATTTTAATATAAATACATTATTTGCTGTTTGCGGTGGATCAATGGGAGGAATGCAAGCCTTGCAATGGTCGGTGGACTTTCCCAATAGAGTTATAAATTGTATTATTATGGCTTCCACTTCTGAACATTCTGCTCAACAGATTGCATTTAATGAGGTTGGTCGTCAGGCTATAATTGCTGATCCCAATTGGAATAATGGTGAATATAGCCAAGATGCAAAACCGAGAAAAGGACTTTCTATCGCACGTATGGTTGGTCACGTTACCTATTTGAGTGATGCTGTTATGCGTGAGAAATTTGGTAGACAACCTCCTAGAGGAAATATTAAAAATACTGACTTTGCAGTTGGTTCATATCTTATTTACCAAGGAGAAAGTTTTGTAGATAGATTTGATGCAAATTCCTATATCTATGTTACTAAAGCTTTAGATCATTTTTCTTTAGGTTTAGGAAAGGAGCTTACTCAAGCAATGGCTAATGTTCAATCTAGATTCTTAATTTTAGCATATTCTTCTGATTGGCTCTATCCTCCATATCAATCCAGAGAAATAGTAAAAGCCTTGGAAGTAAATGCTATACCAGTTGCTTATTGCGAGTTAAAGACCGAACAAGGTCATGATTCATTTTTACTGCCATCTGATGAACAAACTAAGATACTTAGAGGCTTTTTAAATTATTCTGGAAGAGATCAATGGCAATAAATCAGATTACTTTAGAACGTCCCGATTTTAATTTTATTCAAAATTTAATTTTATCAGGTGAGCGTGTACTCGACTTAGGTTGTGGAACAGGTGAATTATTAGAATTACTTAGATCTAATGGAGTTAAATGCCAGGGGATAGAACGAGATGAAAATTGTATAATTTCCTGTGTAGAAAAAGGCTTATATGTTCACCATGGTGATATTGATGAAGGACTTTCTCATCATATTTCAAAAAGTTTTGATTATGTAATACTAAATCAAACTATCCAACAAACTTTACACCCGGGAGATATCATTCGAGAAACACTTCGTATTGGGAAAAAGGTAATCATCGCATTTCCGAACTTTGGTCATTGGAGAATTCGGTTGACTATCCTAAAGGATGGACAAACTCCTGTGACATCTCTTATGCCTTATCATTGGTATGATACTCCAAATTTGCATTTTCTATCCAATCTAGATTTTAAAAATTTCTGCGAATTTGAGAAAATTCAAATTATAAACTCAGCTTTTTTTCGGAAAAAAGAACAAATCAAATTTTTACCGAATTTGCTTTCAGATTTATCTCTTTACGTAATTACAGATTAAAAAAGCAAAATGAATTGTATTCAATATTCTTAGTTTAGAAGTTAATTTATTTTTACAAATTCATTTTGCAAGGGTTCAAGGTAGATTATTTATATATTATAAATATCAGTAATTAAAGGATCATATTTTTCTGTTATTATATGACGTTTCATGGAGAGTTTCGCTGTTAGTTCATCCCCTACTTCAAAAGCTTTTGGAAGTAATCTAAAATCAACAACCTTCTCAAAGGATTTGAATCCTTGCTCTGTGCTAATCAATTTTTTGATTTCTTTTTGAATAATTTTTAGGACTTCAGGGTTTGAATTCATTGATTCTAAAGAAGATCCATATTCTTTAAATGATGAAGTATTAACAATTATCAATGCAGATAAGAATTTTCTATCTTGACCAATTAATATAGCTTGATCTATGAACTCTGATTGTAAAAGCATATTCTCTATAGGAACTGGTTCTACATTTTCTCCGCTTAACAAAACTATTGTTTCCTTTGATCTTCCTACTATCTTTATACAATTGTTGTAAGTTAGAATAGCTAAATCTCCCGTGTTAAACCAACCATCTTTATAAACTTTATTAGTAGCTTCTTGATTTTTATAATAACCCTTCATAACTTGGGGACCTCGTATATGCAATTCTCCTTTTCGACCTAGCCCATTTTTTCCAGGATATATACAATTTCCATTATTAATGTCTATTAAACGTATTTCCGTATTTTTATATACTCTTCCTACTGTTCCAATAATTAAAGAATCAAATGTTCGCACAGCTATAACTGGACAAGTTTCAGTTAAACCATAGCCTTCTAGCACAGGAATTCCAATGTTATTAAAAAATTCGTCTATATGTAAAGGCAAGGCTCCTCCTCCAGAAACGGAACCTCTTAATTTGCCACCTGTAGCTTTCCTGATTTTACTCAAAACTAGAACATCCAAAATAGCATTAGGCAAGGTTAGTAAAATTAAAATTACGAAACAATACAAAGCCTTACAAAATGAAAGTATAGGATTCCTACCGATTAAATCTAGTTCCCTAAATTTTAAAAATCGTAAGGCAGAATTATAAGATTTAGATACTGTATACGCAAGATGGAAAAGGAATTTATTTATAAGGGGAGATTTTTCTACATTGGCAATTATTCCTTGGTAGATACTTTCCCAAAGTCTTGGAGCTGAAGCCATAAAAGTTGGTTGAACTGTACTTAGATCCTCTTTAAGATTTCTAATATTCGAATAATATGTACAACAACCAGATGAAATGGCAATCATCTCAAAGACTCTTTCAAATATATGCCAAATAGGCAGTATAGATAAAATTCGTTCCTTTTGTTCAATATGAAATGGTAGATATTCTATCTGAGAAGTTATATTTCCATGTGTAAGCATAACTCCTTTTGGTGCCCCTGTTGTGCCACTAGTATAAATTAATGTAAATAAATCATCTGAGGAAATATTATTAATTCGCTCATAAAGTTTTGGTAGTAATTGTTTTTTAAGATTTTTACCTTTTTCAATTAAATCTGCCATATGAGAAGTTTTTGATGCAGATTGTATATTCCCATCCATAAAAATTATAGTTTTTAATTTAGGCAGATTATTTATATTTTTGTTTATTTTCTCTAGAACAAAGTTATTTTCAATAAATAAGACTTCAATGTCAGCATGCGGAATAATATAATTTATATCCCCATCTGTGACATCAGTTCCACGAGGAATGTCAGCTGCTCCATTCATTAGAATCGCTATATCAGCTATTATCCATTCTAATCGATTGTCTGCAATTATACCTATATGATCTTTAGGATTAACTCCTAAATCTAGTAAAGCTAGAGCTAAATACTCTGCTTGATCAATTAAATCTTTATAAGATATAGTTTGGAAATTTTTAGAATTTCTTCTATAGGCAAATGCAGGTAAGGAACCAAACTTTTCCCTCGAAGCTAAAAATATTTCAGCTAAATTTTTATACATTGAATTCTCCTTTGAATGATTATATCCTATCACTTAAGAGAAAAATTGTCGTTGAAGGTTATATATTGATACTCTATTGAAGACTCATATTATATTTTGCTAAAAAAAACCCGAAGATCTTTCGAGCTTCGGGTTCAGAGTTGTACGGCGATAGGTTATTGCAATAATCTCATAACCATCTGGTTCTTTACATTTGCCTGAGCAAGCATAGAGTTCGCTGCTTGAGTTAGGATTTGGTATCTGGTAAAGCTAGTCATTTGCTCAGCCATATCCGTATCTCTAATTCTAGATTCTGCTGCTTGGATGTTCTCATATGCATTGAGTAGTCCTTTAGCTGCGTGCTCTAAACGGTTGTAGTAAGCTCCAAGGTCTGCTCTCTGCTTAGATATAACTCTCAAGGCATCGTCAGCAAGACCAATGACCGAGTTAGATTTTCCAGCTGTAGAAAGAGAGATGAAAGTTAAAACTGTAGGATTTCTAAGTCCTAGAGCTTGTGTATTCATTGTTTGAATAAATACTCTTTCTCTCTGGTGCATATTTGCACCCATATGGAACCACATACTAGCTGTTGGATTCAATCTGCCAAATGCACCAGTCAGAAGCTTCATTTTGTTAAATTCAGCTTGAGATGCAATTCTATCGATCTCATCAATCAACTGAGAAACTTCCACTTGAATCTGTTGTCTATCTTCTTCGGTATAAATACCGTTAGCAGATTGGACAGCCAGAACACGAATTCTCTGTACGATTTCATGAGTTTCCTGAAGATAACCTTCAGTAGTCTGAATCATCGACATACCATCAGCAGTGTTCATTTCAGCTCGTCTTAATCCCGAAACTTGAGTTCTCATCTTTTCAGACACTGCAAGACCAGAGGCATCATCCCCTGCTCTATTAATTCTCATACCAGAAGAGAGTTTCTCAATATCTTTACTCAACATTGCATCATTATGCTTTAATGTTCTATGAGCGAAGATAGCGCTTATATTATGGTTAATTACCATCCGGTTTCCTCCTTGAATCCGTTTGATAGAAATTCTGAAACATTGTTGCCTTCCGTGGCTGCTTCATTTGAAGAATCGACTGGTATTGAAATTTCAATAATATACTTTTTTATTATTAAATAGAATAAATACTTCTATCCCCGATTTGCCACTATGTCTCTTGGGTGAAAATGCAGTTGACTCTGAATAAATTCATTTTAATGTTTACTTGAGGTTTTCCATTGCTTAAACAAGTTTATTTAGCTAACCCTAGAGGTTTTTGTGCCGGCGTTAAATACGCTATTTCATTTGTAGATAAGGTCCAAGAAACGACTCATGAAAAAGTCTATGTTCGCAAAGAAATTGTTCACAATAGAAGAGTTGTTGAAGATATGCAAAAGCGTGGAATTATTTTTATTGAAGAACTATCAGAAGCACCAGAAGGTTCAACTGTAGTTTTTAGTGCTCATGGAGTTTCCCCAGCTGTTGTTCAAGAAGCAAAAGAAAGAAACCTCAAAATTGGAGATGCAACCTGTCCGCTGGTAACTCGTGTTCATAGAAAAGCTAGAAATATGAAGGACTCTCACCAATTCATTTATATTGGTCATGAAGGTCACGACGAAGCTATAGGAACCATGGGAGAAGCCCCAATGTTCCTGGTTGAATCCGAAAAAGATGTAGAAGCACTTAAAGGAAAAATAGACTCGTCTAGACCTCTAACCTATCTCATGCAGACAACGCTTTCAGTTTCTGATACTAAGAAAATAGTTGATAAGATTTCAGAAGTATTTCCCTTTGTAGAACATCCAGCTAAGGATGATATATGCTATGCTACTACAGAAAGACAAGAAGCAGTAGCGCAAATGATTCAAGAAGTAGATGCCATGCTAGTTATAGGAGCTAACAATAGTTCAAATTCATTGAGGCTTTTGCAATTAGCACAGAAAACAAAACCTAAATCCTTTCGAATCAGTGCATCCGAGGATATAGATATTAAAGCAATGATAGAAGACCAAGAAATTGAAACCTTAGGTATTACTGCAGGTGCTTCTAGTCCCCAGGTTTTGGTGGATGAAATTTGTAAAAAATTAAATGATTATTATCCAAATTTGAATATCAGTCTATTCCCTGGGTCAAGAGAAGACTCAATGAATTTTAAATTGCCTAAAAATTTGATTCAAATAAATGCATGAGTAATTCTGAGGGTGAGGATAATAGCAAGGATTCTAATCAAAATATATCATTTTTATTTTATGAATTATTTCAATCCTCGAGTCGACCCATAGTTTTGCTTAAACAAAATATAAATGCTCCATTACATATTCTAGATATAAATCAGCAATTTCAAGAAAAATTCAAAATAACTAAAAATGTAAAAAACATTAAAATAGATGAATTTTTCCAAGAAGTGAAAATTCCAAATAGTATTGCCAACAAAATTTTATCTACTTTAAAAAATCAAAAATTACAATTTTATTTATGGCTGGAAGATTTCAATGGTGACTTACTATATTATCAAATAAATTTAAATTACTATAAAAATATAGAAGATAAATCCTTAACTATTATTTTATATTTAAATGATTCAACCAAGGAATACATTAAGAAAAATAAAAGAAAGATAGATTCAACCTTTTCCAAAACATTAAATAAAATTTTTCAAATAACATCCAACCCTTTAACTGATCCTATAAAAGACATCCCTTTTTTTATATATTCATTCATGAAAGGGTTTAAAGCTGATGCAATTTTAGTTTATGATTTTCATGAAAAATTTATTGACCATGATGGAATAGCTCCTGAATTTCTTTTCCCAAAATTTTATTCAGAGATTGTCCCAAAAACCGTTAGGAATCAATTAGGCGGATATAGATATATTCATCTCTGTAAAGTTTTCTTCAATTACTTTTTTATTGGCTATATAATTGGATAGAAATTTTTCTATTTCTTTGTATCCTTTTATTTTTCTAAAATGAAGCTCTTGTGCATATAGGAGAGCTGCTGTCCATCGTGTTGTCATGTCTCGATTTTTACGCCACCTTTTCACT
>Ga0210043_1000729_pt1 | contig 33719 bp, 58 predicted proteins | sample CryGeymet201501t_FD_183990 | JGI IMG/M metagenome (GOLD analysis project Ga0210043, IMG submission 183990) | Groundwater microbial communities from Crystal Geyser aquifers in Utah, USA - Crystal Geyser metaG 2015-01t (SPAdes) (version 2) | ecosystem: Environmental > Aquatic > Deep subsurface >... | reverse complement strand
CTTAAATCAGCATAACTTAAATTAGCATAACTTAAATTAGCACCACTTAAATTAGCATTACTTAAATCAGCACCTCTTAAATCAGCATAACTTAAATTAGCATAACTTAAATTAGCATAACTTAAATTAGCATAGCTTAAATTAGCATTACTTAAATTAGCATTACTTAAATCAGCATAACTTAAATCAGCACCACTTAAATTAGCATTACTTAAATTAGCATAACTTAAATTAGCATAACTTAAATCAGCACCACTTAAATTAGCATTACTTAAATCAGCACCACTTAAATTAGCACGAACGCCTTTTAAGTTTCCTTCTAACCACATTTTATGTTCCTTTAATATTTTATTTAATTCACTTTTTTTCATTTTATTTCCCACTTTCTAATATTTTATTTAATCTTTTCATATCTTCTTTGTCTATTTTATATTTAGTCTTCATATATGATGTTATTGCTTTTTTAGACATCATAGTTCTGCCTTTCCATCATCAACACAACTTTCACATATCATACCAATTCCAGTTGTTTGTTCAGTTGATACTAAATCATCTTCAAACACTAATTGACCACATTCTGGGCATTTTACAATCCCACATATACTCATTAGTTCTTCTTTGCTGTCTTGTCCGTCTAGGTATCTTAAAACACTTAATTTGATTTTATCTATTTCTTCCATTTTTCTCTATCTCCTTTTTCATTTCATATCTACTAATCAATTCCATTATTGCTTTTCTTATAAATGCACTATCATTTAATTTCATTTCCCTTGCTACTTTTTTCAATTCTTTATTTAGCAAGTCGTCTAGTTTAATTGTTTTTGCTTTCATATTATCTCCTTATCTACTTATTTCTCTACAATATGTTTCTGTATTGTTCTTTGTGCAATCGTTCCAACTTTTGATTGATCCGATTATCATTAAAGCAACGAACACAACTATCGCTATAATCCACAAAATCAATGTTTTCTTTTTCATAATATACCTCTTTCTATGCTCTCATATTATCATAAGTATTTACCATTGTCAATACCTTTTTAACACTTTACACAAGAAGTTCTTTTGATGTATCAAAACAAGTTTCATATTATGCAACTTATTCCATTTTAGAATAGGTTGGTTTTAATTGGGTGGTGTCACTACCCGGTTTGACTTTTATTCCAAATGGTGGTATTATGTTTGCGAAAGGAAGGGTAAATTGAAAAAAATAGAGATAATTAAAGTAATAGCAACTGTTATATTGGCTATTGTGGCTAGTATAATAATGGTAATAATGATATTTGACAGCAAAGAAGTTCAAGCCGATGATGTTGTAACAATGGCAACTTTAAATAAAGCAAAAGAAGATATTCAAACAAAGATGGACGATCTAAATGCTATTATAGTTGAATTAAAAGCGGAAAATATCGAGCTTAAAAAAGATATATCAGAACTTAAAAAAGCAGATGCAACATTGAAAGATAATCAAGATGAGTTTAAATCCGATCTTAAATCAATAAACAACAAGATAAGCAATATTCAAACTAGAGAAAGATACTTTTATACAAAAGCGTCAACCACCGACTATCATTATTATAATATTATCGCAAAATACATTATAGCCAACTTATATTAAGACACAAAAAAAGAGTCGAGCAAACGCCCGACTTTTTTATTTTAGATATTGAGCATAAGCCCATAAATTGCTATCTTTAGAAGTTCTATAAAATCCATTTTCATATTCATAGATTTTAACTTTATCACCTTTTTTAATATGTGATATCTGTTTTGCTGTTAAACTGGGTTGTATTCTTATTCTCAATACCGACGCTGTGCAAGTCCTTGTTTCGCCATATTTAAGCAAGTCATACTTTCTACCAGTTGTCTTTGATGTTGTTTGTCCTTCTACCATAAATAAGTAGTCTAATATTGGTATCGTTTTAGACTTCATTTTACTGTTAATATACTTCTTATTTTTAAATATACTAAAATGTAAATGTACTGCACTTGCTAGACCACTCTTGCCTTTAATAGCGACTTCTTGACCACAAGTAACTGCTTCGCCTTTTTTAACTGATATACTCTTACAATGAGCATAGCAAGATACCCAGCCATTAGGGTGTAATATAAATAATACATTACCACCCTTTGGTTGATGTTGTATAGTATAAACCATTCCGTCGCCACAAGATAATATAGGCTGATATTTTTCGTGTCCTGATATTGTGCCAAAATCTAGTGAATAGCCACTATGATAACCTTGAGTTATTGCTATTTCGTTTACTGGAAAAATTAGTTTCATAATTAACCCTCTACATCTTTTTTAAAACAGTTTATAACAATATTCATTACCGCTGATAAACCACTAGCAGAAGCACCGATGACAATACTTATTAAAGTTGTCTTAATTGTTGTTAAGTCAGTAAAATCAGTTGCTGGTAGCATTACCACTAAAGAGCCAACAAATCCTTGTATAAAGGTTTTTAATGCTCTATTTAATATATCTTTCCATTTCATAATTATACTCCTTTATTTTTAGTTTTTTTTTGTTCCAATATGAATACTCTTTTTTCAAGTAGCCCATATTTTTCGTTGGAAGTAACTAACAGAGATTTAATTTCTATCAGTTCTTTTTCAATATTTGCTAATTTAATCTCAAACTCCGTTTGTTTTATAACTTTCTCATTGTCGCATTCATTTTTCTTGTTTATGTAATTTAGAATCCCCAAAACTAAAGTTACAAGACCAAAAACAACTGCTAAAACAATTCCTGTCGTTCCATCCATATTTATTTGTTCCTTTCTTGTTGTTATATCTTAATTCCACATGCCTGTTGCAAAACAACTAATAGAGAATGATGTTGCACTTCCTATTGACGCTCCGCTAACTATAATTCTTCTTCCCCAAGATGTTGTTGTTACAGGATATTGATAATAATACCCGCACCACACAAATCCAGTCCCCGAAGCAACTATTTCAAATGCAGAAGAATTTATAGATGTAAATGGGGCTGCTAAACTACCTAAATCAATTGTACCAGATTTATATATATTTCCATCTGCGCTGCTAACTGTAACGGAAGTAGAAACAACTTTTATATTTGTTAGTCTACCATCTTTATATTTAATAAACCTTCCGTTTGCATTTGTTCTTGAATATTCATAATCTGTTAATATAAAATCAGTTCCATCATAGTATAGTGTTTTCTTTTTGCTTTCAACTTCAGACGCTATCGTTTGCGTTGAGTCAAAAAACTTAATGTTCTTATATGTAGTTCCATCATCTATACTTATTCTTGCATTTGCCGTGTTAGTTGTTGCTGCAGGAAAATTCACATAAAGTATCATATTTGTTGCTAATATATTTGATATGTTTATTTTAAAGTCGCCATTTGAACCTGCTGTTGCTGTGATATACTTTGTTACATTATCTAAATTTGTTATTGCCGCATCATTATTAAATATACCTGTTTCTATATTGTTTAGGTTAGTTGCATTGATTGCTGGAGCTATTCCATTAGCCCACGTTGTTTTTGTATAAGCCATTTATATCATTCCTTTCTAACTTTGATACCCAGTTACATTTAAAACCGCGTATACATAACCTGTTTTACCACCTAAATTTTCCCCATTTGTCTTTACACTAGCATTATAAGCCGGTGTTGTTACACTTGATTTGATGGCGATTTTATTATAACCAACACTTAATGAACTAGATATATCGTTTGAAGTTGCTGTTTCGCCACTATGTGATGGAGTTGTTGGAATTGAAGCTGTAAACCCACTTGTACCAAAAGCACCATCTATTTTAGTAAATGAATATGCCGTATCGTAAGTGTATTCGCTACCATAAGCAGCCTCAATTGCTATTGTGTCATAATTAGTAACAGTATATGCCTCGATGCTCTGGCAATAACCCCACAAAGCATAGTCACCGCCATTGTCCCAATAAACTGGTGTGTGGTACAAGCTTATTTTTGCCTCGCTTATTACAAAGCCAGTTGGTATATAAACATTAAATTCTATAAAGTTCGCCCAGTTTTCTGAAAGACTATCAGTGTTATAACCAAGAAACCAAAAACCACCAACTGTTGTAATATCACCATTTGAGTACCAGTTCGCATTGTACCCGGGGTATTGAAAGGGAGCTAAAACTCCATCTCCACCCATTAATTTTGCTCCATTACTCAATGTTATTCCTTCATAAGTCATTTCTATTATAGTGTTTGTATCGGCATCTTTTAAATAAAAGTGTCCGTTACCATTACTAGCACCGCCTAAAGTTAGATCTCCACCTCTAGCTTTATCAAACCTAAATGTTTTTGCTTCTAAATCATCAAACATAACTCTTTTACTTAGTTCATTGTCTATTCTCTTTTTATCGTCTAAATCGCTGTTTACATAATTTTTATACATCTTCACCGCTCAATTCTATTTTAATAAATCTTTCTTTTAAACAATCATAATCAGTCCTCACTACTCGCATTGTATAATCAAATTCTAGTTGCGATACCCATATTGTAACCGTATCTCCCAGAGCCAAGGTTTCTAAATCTGAATATTGTTCATATTCTTTCACTTTAGATAGTTCAACAAAGTCAATCTTAGCTGAAGAAAAAATAGATTGTAATCTTATAAATTCTTTACCAGCTTCTAATCTCATTAGGGCGTACGCTTGTTCTTCTGTTGTGGTATCGTCAACTCCTATATTTGTTTGCAAAACCCTTATAATTGGTGAGTGAAAATATTCTGTAATAGCTGAATCTACATATAATTCGGGCAATAATAATTCGTTATTTCCAACTGGCAATATTCTTGTTACAACATTTGTTATATCAGCAGTAAAATTTATACCCAATATGTTTTTGCCATATCTTATTGTAACCCCGTTATCAGATCCTCTTTCTTCATGCAGTTTAATCACAAAGTTGTCAAATTCAAAATTACCGCCCCATGTATTTATAAATGAATTGTCGGCATTAAAAAATACATCGTTAAAGTTTAATCTAATATAGTAAGCTGACAACTCATCTGCTATATCGCTTTCTGCTGTAAACCCATGAATAAAAGCTGTTCTATCTAAACACCAGTTTAAAGCGTCCTCACCATTTAAATCAGTTGGTCTAACGTCTACCAATAAATTATCATTTAAATCAAAAACAATGTGTCTAGCCAAAACTTTAATTCTGTTCAAACTTTTATCAACATAGTATATTCTAAATATTTGGTCTGTTCCATTATTGGAAGCCTTAATTAAGTTGTCTATTATAATATATTCACTTAACCAACCTTCTAAAGCATATTCAAACTCTAGTGTATAGTCTCCATTTAAGACTTCTGTTATTATTGGATTTGAAACAAAATCTTGCAAAACACCATAACCATTATTTGTAAACCAGTCGTCATTTAATACAAGTTCATCTTGTGGATATAAAGTCGTGCTTGGATATAAATCAGTAGCTGGATATAAAACACCACAAAACTTATCATATATGGTTATCATAAATAAGCCGCCCTATAAACAACCTTTACCGATGTAACTGTTCCTGTCCATTGTAAATTATTAGTGCCTACTATTAGTTCTGGGAAATTGCCATAAAACTCGCTATTTACATTAATATCGCTTTTTGTGACATTTTGTAAATCACAGTCAACTATATAGGCTGTTGCGTCACAATCTGATAAAGTAAATGTTGTGTCGTTTAATGTAATTGAAACGGCTCCAGTTCCTATAATCTCAAGACTTGGTTTTGTCGCATATGTACCACCAACCGTAAAGGATGCGGGACTTGTTGTTTTTGTAACAGTTGTTTCTGTAGTGGATAGTCCCAAAGGACTTAATTCCATTTGTATAGGAACAACCTTAGAATTATAAGCATACATATCATAAGATAATTGATTTTTAATAACGCAAGTGTATTGAATTGTTGGTCTATCGCCAAATATTATTGTACCAATTCCTGTAAGCCAAGCCTTTATTGTGTCCAATTCTGTTAAATCATTTATTATAATTTCCATTGTTGTATTATAAGAATTATATGTCTCATAATCTATATGCAAATTGCCGTTTCTTCCATCAATAGATATGCTTTCAATATCTCTTTCGGGCATTACTATTGGTGGTAATTTTTTAATTATAACATCGTATGTGGTACTTGCCGTTCCATTAAATGTGAATGTTTGTGCCATTTATACCACCGCCTTCTTTTGTAAGTAATATAGTTGTTCTGCTATTAAGTTAATATCGCTTTCGTTTCTAACATTTAGGTTGCCTATTTCAAAGTTATTCGTAACTTGTTCGCCATTTGGCATACTATAATTAGGTGTTATTGGAGTAATATTGCTAGCATATTCTAAACTTTCTCCAAATGTGCTTTCCATTTGTTTGTTTAATTTAGATTTCATATCATCCATACCAACAATCATACCCTGTACATTGTATTTGCCCATTATAGCAAATTCCTTTGATGGCGACTTGATTCCGAATAGTTTTTTAATAAAACTAATAACATTTCCAACCCATCCCGTTATTTTAGATTTAATCCAAGTATAAGAATTGCTTATACCAGCCCATAGTCCCGCAACAAGTTGTTTACCAACTTCCCACATCGCACTAAATTGTCCTTCAAAGGCTTTCACGAGAGATTTAATTATCTTTGGTATATAAGATATTAATACTGGTATTGCTTTTAAAATACCAATTGTTAAACCTATTAAAAGCTGTAAACCAGCCTCAATAAATAGCGGTAAATTATCAAGTAAAATAGGAATCATGGCTAATATCGCATCTATTATTTGTGGTATCAATTCTGGCAACATTCCTGCCAAAGATTGAATTATCATTAAAGTTAGTGTTAATACCGTTTGAAGTAATTGAGGTAACATACCAATAATTGTAGTTAGTAACATTGGCAACCCATCTAATAAAGATTGCCCGATTGATGGTAACAACCCAACTAAAATCTTAAATCCAGTTGTAAGCATACTCAAAACACTTGTGATAAGCGTTTTAATAATCGGCTTTAATAGTCTTGGTAACTCTTTAACTAAAGCCATTATACCACCTTCGCCCAAAATGTTTGTTGCTTCGCCCATTATGTCATTTAATGCTGGTAAGAATGTTTTTGTAATTGCTCCCGTAACATCACCTGCCAAAGCGCCAGCAAAAGCGTTAAAATTATCTTTCAAAGTACTTATCTGTCCATTAAGTGTTTTTGATTGTTTTTCCATTGATTTATAGAACTTTCCGCCTTGACTTGATGCAAATTTCATTGCTTTAGTAATATCTTCAACACTTATTTTTCCATCTTCATATTCTGCCGTTACTTGTTTCATTGATTTTCCAGTCATTTCAACAATTGCTTGTAACGGATTAAATCCTGCGTTTATCATTTGTTTGATATCTTGCATATTTACTTTTCCAGCAGATGACATTTGTCCATAAGCAAGTGCTATTGATTGCATTTTATCTGCAGATCCTTGAGCTATATCTCCGAAATTTAATGTTGCATCATAAGCCTCGTCGGCTGTTAAACCATACTGCATTAATGTTTGTGTTGTTTTTGCCAGACCTTGTAGTTCATATGGGGTTTCTGCTCCAGCTTTTCTTAATCTTTCGGTTAATTCAACAGCTTTCTCGGCACTGCCCGTCATAACTTCAAAAGAGGTAGTCAATTGTTCTATCTCTGCGTTATATTTTACTCCCGCTGTTATAAGTCCCGTAATTGCAGCCCCAGCCGCCACAGCTCCTGCTAAAACTGCTTTACCAAGCATTGCTCCAGCACTCTTAAATCCACTTTGTAATTTTGATGTTTTTGTGTTCAAAGATCCAACCGTACTTGTTGCTTTACTATCGTCAATCTTAACCTGTAGTTTAATTTCTGCATCATTCATTTGTATCACCCGCCTTTTTCTCTATGTAGTTCCATAGTTTATTTAAGTTTTCTTCCGCACTTGCCTTATCATCTAAAGCAAATACCCTTTTCATATTCATCATATATTTATAATATTCATTTTCACTAGTTTTATAGTTTTTTGGTGGTTTTGTATAGTTTCTAAAACTCATCACATTTGATAAATTAGAGTTTTTATCTAAAAATATCGCCTGTAATATACTTTCAAACTTTAACCAGGAGATATCTTGTTCTAACAAGTCTATGTTGTATTTTAAAAAATCGGGGTAATAGTACTTAAAGTCTTGTTCCATATCAAAAGTTTTCTTGCCTTTTTCATTGTTTTGCTTGAAAACATAATTGAAGACCTCATTGAGTATAAGTTCCTTGTTAGAAAGATCTTTAATGCCCAGTATCTCGATTGATTTTTCTATTTTATTTTCAGTTTTATCTTCAAATAATCTCAATATTTGTATTATGCTCTTAAAAGTAATATTTAATTTATATTCTTCGTTACCAAGCTTTAATACATCTATTTTTGAATAATCTTCTGAAGGTCTGTAATTGTAGTATTTAGCGGTGCCATTTTCTGTTTCACAAAAGCATTGATAAAAAAACTTAAAATATTATATGTCATTTCTTCAAACTTATATTGACCAGCAGCCTCTTTAAATGGTTTTAAATGTTCTTTAAACCATATTTTATAAAGTTCATCGTCTTTCTTTAATGTTTTATCACCAATTTCCTCTTCTAATTTTTCAATTTCAGAGTATTTCTTTTCTAATTTTAATAGTTCAATTTGCTTTTGTGTTTTAATTACATCGTCACTAAATAATATGTCTTTTATTTTTTGCATTTCATCTGCTGTTATTTGCATTGTAAATTTATATAATTCTTCGTCATTTTCATTGATTAACACTACTTCTTCTTCTACTTCGTATTGACCTTTGCTTATTTTTATCATTTTCTACCCTTTCTTAAAAAGTATTTAGGGAGCAAAAAGCCCCCATATTAAATACTAAATTGATCCTGCGTAATTTGATTCGGCGAATGTTGTGTTATCGTAAACTTTGATGTCAAAGTCAACTTGTAACACTTCTTCTGTTACCGCACTATAATTAATGTTGCTTAATGTTGCTGTGAAGTCAATTTGTTTTCCTGTCGTTCCTTTTAGTAAATTCACTAATTTAACATCACAAGTAGCTTCGTCGCCAACTGCAAACTCTTTACCCAAAATAAATTGAGCTACTGGGTCTGTAGTTTTAAATTTAAAACTTGTACTCCATGTAGGGTCAATTGATGTTTTTACATTGTTCATTAAACTAGAACATAGGTCATTCCAACTATCTAAAGTTTCGCCTTGGTCATAGTCTATATTAAGAGGACAAAGTTGTTCAAAATCTGGTGATGCTGTTGCGCTTATGTCAAAATATAATAAGAATTTATCTGTATTCGTATCCATATTGCTTCTCCTTTCATTCTACTATTGATCTAAAAGTAATATTATATAATATTCTTTGGTTTTCATCTTTTCCAACATAAATTGGGGTGGTACTAGCAAGAATATTAACTATTGTGTTTGTTCCTGATGTAATATTGTTTTGTAAATTTAAAGCCGAATATACATCATCAACCAAAGCTCTTGTTGTTGTATCGTTTGTTGTTCCCCTTACAAGCACCCTAAAAGTAATTTCTAAATGTGAACTGCCGCATAAATTATATTGTGGGTTTCCTCCCACCAAAGTTACAGCACATATATTTTCTTTCTCTTGTGGTAATTGCGGAGAATAAACATCAGCAAGTGCTAAAGTCGTTCCATCTGCTATTAAATTTCTTATTTTTGTGATAAAAGCTTCAATATTCATAGTATCACCCTTTCTTTATATCGTTAAATTTATCAGTATATATTTTTATGTATTTATCCATATTTTCTGATTTAATTTGTTCGTGCCACTGTGGCACAGCCCTAGGATTTCCCGCTCCTGCTTGAATCCAAGTTGTATAATATAGCCATTTTGCTTGTGAGGCTTTAATAGTAACAAAACCATTGCTAAAATCACTATTTTCCCCACTTCTATACATTTTACCTGTATCTATATAGGTATATTCTCTGCTATCTTTATATTCTTGTTTAGCTATTGCTTCAATTGCTGGCTTTGTTGTTTTTGTAATTAAACTATCAATCCAGTTAAACGCACTAGAAAAATTGTTAAAACGTTTCATTTTAATAAAATCTCATAGTGGTGTGGAGTTTCCTCGCTTCTTAATATGTCGGTATCAACCACATAATAAGTTCTGCCATTAAACAAAATTTTACTTTCGTTTAAAGGTATTCCTGTTAATCCACTTGAATTTGTGCAATCATAAAACAACATTGCTTTACCCATTATTTCTCTACCATTTAAACTAGAGATAAATTGCTTTTGCTCATCAACTTTTACATTTGATAAAGTTGTAGCACTTCCCCAAGAAGAGCCTTCACCAGTGTCCTCGCTATAAGCATAATATGTAACGCTATTTGGTAGTAGTTTTAGTGGTATTGGTTTTAGTTTCATTTTTAACCTCATCCTCTATTATTTTATACCTAGCTGCGAGATACCACTTTAAAGAGCCTTTGGGAACAAGTTTTGTTATTGCCCCACATTTTACTTTAATGTATTTCCCTTTCATAAAAGCCTCCTAGTAAGTCCGCCTTCAACTAAATATCTTCTCGTTTTTGGTGCTATTTTCTGATATTCTCCGTTATATCCACTGGTATTGTCGCCATTTAATGAGAATTTTCCTAAAGAAAAGCCCTCACTTCCTGAATCATACGAATCATCATCGTTGCCTTCCATATATTCTAATTGATAAGCTGTTGCTAATTTTAGTTCATTAGGAGCATCAGAGGTATCATATGTATTATAAGAATCATTCATATAATATTCTAATAGTTCGCTGGCTTCATATATTTTTAATAGGTCAGCACTTGTATAAGTAGATACCCCCAATATTTCGTTTAACTCGGCAACCGTTATATATTGTGTTCTAGTAATTGCCATAAGTTATCACTCCTTTCAATTAAATACTTGTTGAAGTATTTGTTTTAACTACGATTCTGTCTGAGTTTGTAACTCTAAATCCACTATTCATTTCAACTTGAGCTTTTACACCTACAAAGTCTTCTGTATCAATAATTCTCATTGTGTTTAAATTAGTTAATACTGAGAAAGCTTCAAAGTCGCCCATGATAACATCAATGTGGCTTAAGTTTACAGATTGTAATGTTCCTGCATAGTCATAATATGTAACTGCCGTTTCATTGAATAAATTACATTCAATTATAGGCATACCGAAATACATACCGCCACGAGCGTTAGCCATGATAGCGTCATTTCTCATTGGAGTATATTCGTCACCAACTGCTTGTAAATATTCTTCATAGACTGATGTTGATACTAGTCCAAAGTTTGGAGTAGCTTTTTTGTCTTTAAGATATTTTCTTAATGCGATCCAGTAGTCTTTAATATTGCTGTCTGTAATAGCCGTTGTATCGCCATATTCACTAGCTTCATGAGCCATACATGCAACACCTGAAGCTTGCCATCCAATACTTGCTTCTCTGATTGTTCTTTGGAATTCAGCCTCTGCTTTGTCATAAGATACTGAAGCAGCTGTAACTGCATAGATTTTTTCTTCTTTTCTGAAAGCGTTGTTTAAGATAATTTGAATCAAAGTATCAGCTGTAACTGCTCCTGAAAAGTCTCCTGCTGGAGTTGTTGGTGCAAGTAAAGAGCCTGCTCCCAACTTATGAACAAAATAACCTCCTGCTCGTCCCATTGTGTATTTGTCTGTAAATGTTAAGTTTGGTTGTAAAACTGAATCATAATAAAGATTTGGTTCTACTATTGGTGAGTATTTCTCATCAACATATTGTGTGTTATAAATAACTGCCATATTCTATTTTTCCTTTCTTCTATTTTTTGTAATATGGACTATTTGAATATTTTTTATCTAAATAATCCTTGATTCCTGATGTTGGTTTCGGATCATCAGGCTTATCCGCACCAATTTTAATTTTTTCACCATTGATAAGCATTGGTAGTTCTTCTTCAATAGTCTTTTGAATTATTGGTTTTAAACTTTCGTTTGATATTTCTTCAATCTCGCTTAAATCCGCCAATTTTAAGATAGTTTTTGAGTATTTAGTATCAACTTCCAGCCCTTTTAGGACATCGTCAACCGCTCTTTCTATCTTTGAGTTTCTAACTTCTTTTAATGCTAGTTCTTTTTCTTCTTTCAACTTCACATTTTCTTCAGCTAGTTTGTCTGCTTCTGTTTTTTGGCTTTCAATAAATTTTTTATACTCCTCATATTTTGATTTGTCAAAATCTTCACCAATTCCCAAATCTTTAGCAAACTTGTTCTTCTCGCGCATAAGTCTTTCTTTAATAAGATCATCCACTTCTGCTTGAGTAAGCATTTTTTCTTCCACTTTTTCAACTTTCGTCTCAGCAGGTGTAACTGTTTTTTCCTTATCTTCCATAAGTTTCCTTCCCATTTTTAGTCCGTCGACTATTAATTCCATTGATTTAAGGTTACAATGTTCAACCATAATAAACTATTGCTAGTTAATTATTGTGTGTAGAATTTTATCTATTGGTATGTTCATACCACTCTAATTCTATTTTTGTTTTTGCATTATCGGCATCAGGTGTAAATTTCAAAAAATAGTCTTCATTTTGTTTTAGTATAATTTCACTAGTTCTTGAAACTTCGTTGCCAACCCTTGTGGGTGCGTTTGTTCCTGTTCCTGTTCTAAATGTTTTTAATAGTGTGCCATCTGATGTCGATGTTGGATCTGTTGCTACTATTATTGTTGCTGTTGTGGCAGAATTTCTATTGCTGTTAAATATGGTTGCAGGTGTACCAACGGCATTTACTGTTGGATTTTCAAATAGTTGCCAAGTTCCGATACCTTCTGAATATAACACAAAAAGCATATGTGCCCATTTTGTTGTATTTGGTGTTGTTATTCTATAATATTTTGGTGCACTTGTATCTACATCATTGTCATAATCAGCATAGAAAAAGTGCGAGCCACTATGTATCTAATGATGTTCATATTCTATTGTCTGTAGTGTGTGCGTTGAATCATCTACTTCTGCAGGATTTCCCGCTTCATCAACAAATTTAGTTGCTTGTGTTCCATTTGTTTGATTTGCTTTAACATCAGTTAGCAATTCATTTGATGTTGTTTGAAGTTCATCACAAGTTGGGCTTTGTGTTTGTAACTTACCATTTACTATATCAAGTGTTTCATTCTCATTGTCTATTATTTTTATAATATCTGACATTTTAATTACCCCCTAAATATTTATTTAATTCTTCTTTTGATATTGTTTCTTTTGTTTCTGTTCTCATTGTACAATGACAATTGATGTCTTCACTAGGCATTCCAAAATGCTGCGGTGCTTCAGTTAAAAGTCCACCAACATTAAATAATCCTTTTTTATTTGCCATTTGTCCATCAGCTGCCAAATGAGCCTCTCTAGGCTCTTTTGCTATGTAATTATAAACCCATATCTTTTTTACATCCAAATTCTTAATTCCTTGTAGTTGTGCCTCACTCTTATAATAGTTTTTTTCCGTTATTGCAATTGATTTGGCTTTGTTTTTGTTGTAACCATATATTTTTTGCAATTCTTTAGCTGTTTGTTTATAATTCTTACCATTTTTATACATTTCAACCACTGTGTTTTGAACTTTTTTATTTAAAAGTCGTGCATTTCCTCTAATAACTTGATTTATATGTATTTTTTTTTGCCTTTTCCTAACAATATCATCTACAATCCTAGTCCACTCTTTTTTTGTCAACATTGTTTTAGAGGTTTTTTGCTTTACTTTTAAGAGCGAATAGTAAATTATGTTATACTCTATCGTTTTGCGACTTTTTGTGTCTATAATGGTACTGTTTTTAATCCACAAAGCCAATATGATGGGTAATATTAATTTTAAGGCTCTTTTAACTTCTTTTTCGTTTTCCCATTCGTTATTTTTGTTGTATTTTGGTTTTGGAATATTAAGTTTTAGATCCGCATAGTTTTTGTCTATCTCTTGAAGCATTTCGTTTGTTTGTTGTTGATCTAATTTATCAATCATTTAAATCACTCCTCAATTGGAGTTTCTTCAAAAGCTATACTTCCTAGATTGTTTAATATTCTTATCTTCTCATTTTCATCTATTTCATCGCCATAAACTTCGTCAAGTGCTTTTTCTTTATCTATCATTTCGGCGTCCACCATAAGTTTAACTTCTTCAATAAGTTCTTTTCTTGTTGGGCTTATATAATTGCCAAATGAGGTTTTTACCTCTAATTTTTCATTATACATTGTTCCATTAAATAAGTTGTTGGCAAATAACACTGTATCTAACATATCATCTAAAAACTCTTCCCAACTGCTCATCATTTCGTTGCGAGTTCTTAGTGAAGTTGCTTCTCTTTTAGTCATTGAGTAACCACTGGCATTTGATCCCACTTCGTCTTGTATTCCAACTGTAAATGGGCTTAAACCATCTGCCATCAAACAATTGTTTGTTATCAGTGATATTGTGTTTGCGTATTGTTCGCTTCTTATATCAGGTTGAACATGTTTAACTTCGTTTTTGCCAGTTTCTCTCTCATCGTTGCCTAAAACCGCATAATTTTTACGAAATTTGTTAAATGTTCTATTTGTAAGTAACATTTCTGGCACATACATTTCACTTCTGCCAAGTCTTATTTCGTCCATTAGTTGTGACCAAGCTTCGTCAAGTGCGTCAAATTCACCAATTATACCGTCATAATCTGATTTTTCAACAACCTTTTCGCCCGCCAACATTCTCGGAGTTTTCCAAGTAACATCTTCAAGCCCCGCTGTTTCTTCTAAGTCTTCTAAATTAGCTGGTACATCATTACCCATTTTATTACATTGAAAGAGTTTATATGTTATATAGCCTTTTCCATACGTTTCTTCTAATCTGTAAGTTGTATCATCTTTTTTATATTCATTTAAAAAGATTAATTCAAATAATCTACCCCTTTTATAAACAGATCTATAGTTTTGTGGTTTATATAATTCTACTATTGGATAATCGCTGGCTTCTGAATCGTTGCTGATCTTCCAAGCAAACTTTTTACCCCAACTTTCTGTAACAACCGATTCTTTAATTAGGGTGTTCATTTTATTGTCGTCATAGATTGCATTCAATAATTCAGTTGTTTTTTTATCTTCTTTATCACCATTAGTTACTAACAACTCTAGTCCACCACTCATTAAAAGTCTTGCTTTGCTATAAGATATTAAACTTGGTAGCCCACTATGTACTATTCTAACATTAGTTCCTACATTAGAATAATAATATTCTGCTCTAGTATCTACTAGTGAAAAACTATGCGTCTTCGTTTGATAAAAGTCCGCTAACAAATCTTCGCAACCCAAAAACCACAAGTATTTTTCTTCTAATAAATATTGATCTCTTTCTATTGGCATTTTCATATAATCACCTTTCATTCTATATTGATTTTGTATATAAGGGTATAGGAAATTACTTATTCCCGCCCCTATTCTATCTTTTAGTTTCATCTAATCACACTCCTATTTGAGATTTATATGGTAGCCAACTATATTGGCAAGCGTTTATTGAATGATCGTTTCCATCTTCAGGCTCGTCTTTGTTTGGTAACCAACTATATGTATAATGTTCTTTTATGTGTTCTTTACATGTTTCTACTATTAAATACTGTTTTTTTGCAATCCAACTATTTTGTAAATTTATTCTATCTATTACCTTTGTTTGTTTCCAAGCAGGGAATATCGTGTAGCTTCTGCCGTTTACTCTTCTGTATTTTTGGCATTCTGTTATTGTTGCTTGGTCTGCACTATCAATAAACACGGACTTAACAATACCCCATTTATTGCTACAAAATTCAACAAACTCATCCAATTTTACCGCTATATCGCTTGGTGTTAGTGGTGTCGCCAATCCTTTATTATTCATCGCTTTTTCTTCAAGAATAATAAGTGTTCCCTTGTTTGTTATACCACTTAATATAAAGACAAAAGTATCATCACTTTGTCTTGAATAAGCTGTATCTACACCTATTGTTAGTTTAGCATATTGTCGTCTTGCTAGTTTATCAACATCTTGCTCCTGCCAATTTTCATACATTGCGTATCGTTCTGTTATTATGTTATCATTTGGCAATATAAATATAAGCCCAGTTCCCTTCGTTCTTTTTCCCAATATCTTTGTTTGATATTCTCTTGTTTCAGGAAGCAAAGAAGTGAGTAGATTATTCTTTAATTCTTCGGTCATTGTTGGATTATCATCAAAATTAAAAAACCAGTATCGCCAATTTTCTCTAGACGTACCTTTGTTCAGTTCTTCCCATATCCATTTAGGGACATCATCTTTATATTTGTCAATTGGTCTTGCTCTGTTTATTATTTCTGTATATATATCTTTGTCGGGATTATCGGGATTTAGTGTCATGCAACAATATTCAAATCGTGGCAAAAACAATTCTCTTATGAAAGACATATCAGCAATATTAGCTTCGTCTATAAATACCGCTCCGAATTGTCCACCTAATACCTTTTTAAATCTTGCAACATCACTATATCCTACTAAATATATTATATCATTTTCAATCTTCAAGTGTGGCAATTTCTGTTCATTAGATCCGTTTAAATATAGTTCTATATCGGGATAGTTGTCTAATAAGCCACAATCACCAGTTGATAATATATTGCTTACAAGGACACCCAAGCTTTCACTTGCTATTAAATGTTTTCTTCTATTTGATGTTTTAACCTTATATAAAAATTTTGTGTTTATTGCCGTTGTTGTTTTACCAGCCTGTGTTGTTCCTTCAAGTATATCAACTTTAGAATCGTCTAAAATAAAGTCATAATACTTTTTTGATAACTTCATTATTCGCCTTTTATATTATTAATTGAATCTATTAACTCATCCACTGACGATTTATTCATTTTAACATTGGTATCTATTTCTTGTTTATCTGTCCATCCAAAGTTTTTAAGTGCGAAAATATCGCCCGATCTACCACTATTTATAAGTCGTATTTCATAGGCGTTTTCTATCATTAGTTTTGCCTTATCTATAACTTCGTCAAATCCCTCTTTAGCTTGATAATTGATGAGCGTTTGCCTATTTGTATCAAGTGCTAAAGCTAAGCCCGTTATCGTTAGTGGCTCACCACTTAATTGACAGTCATTAAAATATTTATCTATTTTAATTTGTAATTCTTCTACTGTTCGCCATTTTGGTGGTTTATATTCTTTCACAATCTCATCTCCTTTTCCTTTTACAAGCCATAAAGCCAACCCCTTTATTTTATCTTGTTTATTTTGTTTATTGCTCTTTCAAGTGCTGTATCAACCTCGTATACTTTGTTTACTGGTTTTTGATAGCCCTTTGGGGTTTTAATCAACACGTCATTTAATTCAATAAATATTTCTATATCCTCAACACTTTTAAATATTTCGTTGTTTTCAATTTGATGTGCTTTTAATACTAGTTTCCCGTCTTCATTTTCAACAATCTCTTGTTTAAGTGTTTCTGTGTTCGTTAAGACACTACCTATCATATCCTTAGTTATTCTTATCGCTTCTTGTGGTTCGCCAATTTGTGGCTTCATCATTAAAACTTTCATATTATTTCTCCTATTCTTTTAACATATCCAAGTTTTTCTAAAAACTCTAATCTTGCTTCTGTTTCTATCACTAAAATATCGCCGACTTTACATTGCTTATTTTCAACAGAATAAAAACAATCTTTTAATACCCTTGTTTCAAATCCCGTTGTGCTATTTATATCGTAAACATAATCTAGTTTTGGTTTATCCAAATCACCTATTGCGTCCGTCCATTCTTTAATTGAATATTTTGGCTTATAGTTAAACCCTTTTAAATTCTTTGAAAACATATTATGTATAACAGAATCAATGTTTTTTAAATTCTTTTCAAGTAAAAAGCCATTAACTCCATCCTCAACTTGTTCTTCAACGCTTGACCATTTTGTGCATATTACAGGCACGCCTCTTTCTAAAAACTCTGTCGGAGTGTTTCCCCAACTTTCGCTTGTTGAAAATTGTAAACCGTAATCCTTGTTCCACATATAATCAGTTACATTTAATCTTGGTTTTCTAAATACAAATCCGTCTATTTCTTCGTTAGGTACATCGTTAGTAAACACTTCCCATGTAAACATATAACCCAATTCCGTCATTCTTTTGGCAAAGATTTTCATTAAATCATAACCTTTTTCGGGAGCAAGTCTAGTTGCACTCATTAAACTTAATACTCTTTTTTGTTCGTCTGTAACAAACAAGTTGTGTAAAACACCACAATCTATTTTGTATTTTCTTGTAAATGCGTCAGCACTTGCTTGACTATCGGCGTAAAAATCAGTTGTCTTTGGACTTGGTCTAAATCCACTTGGTATTTCAGCCATATTATTACATATTTGCTGAATAACCTTATCTGCTGTTAGTGTTTCTTCTATTGTTTGTGGATTAACACCATAATATATAAATGTTTTGCATATTAAATCTTGTTTGTTATATTTCTCACATTTAACAAGTTTTTTAAGTCTATATAACTGTTGTAGGTTTCCTTCTCCAACTTCATCATACATAAATACAATATCATATTTATCTTTAAGTGATAAACAGAAATTATATAACGCACTTTCTATACCACCCAATTTGGATAAAAACGAACGATATACTATTAACTGGGTTTTAATAACCCCGTTTCTTGTTTCTGTTATTTCCCCTCTGCTAAATCTCTTTGTTAAACTATCTGGCGTGTCTGTATTATATTGGTACAGTACATCAATTAAGTTTTCTTTGATACCTTTTCTAACTCTATTATTAAAATCTGTATCTTCTGCTATTTGTTTTGTTTCATTAAATCTTTTATCACCCATTATATCCGATGAATATATACAATTCCAAATTGATGTGTTCCAAATTGGCGGCATATCAGTTATTGTTACATCCCTATCGGAATATCGCCAACTAAAAAAACAATAATCAAACTTGCTTGTGTGTATTTTGTCTAAAATCTTACTTACATAGTCGCTTGTTACCATATCATCACTATCAACAAATGTCACAAATCTACCGCTCTTATTATCTAGTCCTTTGTTTCTTGCATTACTAACGCCGCCGTTTTCTTGATGTATTACCTTTGCTTTTAGTTTATCAAGTTCCTTTTCGTCGCAGCCATCGTCAATAATAATCCACTCTACTTCGTTTGTTAGTTGAGGTTCTAGTATTTTAGCAAGTTGTTTTGTTTCATTTAAAGTTTTATAGTATGGAGTAATAATTGATAATGTCATATCGTAATAACCTCTTCTATTTAGATCTGCTTTAATATCTTCTCTATCAAACATATCTAAAACTTCTTTTGTCCATTTATTTTGTACAACTCCCCATGGTTTTCTGTCTTTGTAATAACCTATATCTATAATTTCATCGCCAACATTTATATAATGTTTATATGGACTATTTAATATTTGTGTTTCCCAAGCCCAAATACTCATATCTTCTTGGCATAAGTCTATTAGTTTTTTTCTGTTCCATATACTTGGTTGTGTATTTGTTAAATACATTCTATTATTTCTTCTTGCTACAAATTGACCCTTTCTAGATCTTGTGTTAAACCAGTCTAATTTATCAGCAAGCACATTTTGAAAGTCAAAAGTTGCCGTTTCATCATCAAAGTTGTTTATACAAAAATCTATCAAACTTTGATTTACTGGTTTTCTTATAAAATAGTCATCCAAAAGCAATATTACATATTCTGTATCTATTTCTTCTAGAGCTTCCCTTAATCTTTTCGTCCATTCGCCAGTCTTGTTTATTGTTTTCGCTTGACTACATTTTTTAGTTTCATAACAAATATATAATTTATAAGGACAATTCTTCCAATGTTTTTTAAACAACTTATAAAACGGTTGCCACAAATCACTGTAACTATCACAACTCATAACTAATAAACTTGTATTCATTTTTAACCTCTTACTGCAGATTTAATAATGCTCGGATTATATTTTATTGCTTTATCTATATCTATTTCTATATAGTCTAGCTTATCTTTTATCTTATCAAAATATTCTTCGCCTCTCGGTGTCTTTACAATAACTAGCGATACACCAATATTGTCAGCAAAATCAGGATACTCGTTTTGTATACCCCAAAAGTCGCCTAGTGTTATATCGCTACTACTTTTAAAATTCTTAAATTGACAATTATAACAACTTTCTTTCAGGTTTTTATTATTAAGAAAATCCATCATAAACTCGTTATTTCTAAAATCCTCATGTATTGTATTGCCGTCTTTACAAGTTACAACCATAAAGTTAGTCCATCCGTTTGTCTTATCCCTAAATTTAATGTGAGATATCTGATTGGCGTTGCAATACTTTTTAAAACTCTCTTTTGTTGGAGTTCCGTGGCAAACAACATCTATTTTTAATACATCATCATTTGGCATTTGACAGGGAGTTCCACTAAATAATATTGGTTTCTTATTATTTAACAAAGAATAATCAACTGTTGACTGAACATATTTGCTCCCTTGTAACTTTTTAATATCATTTACATTATCAATTGCTATATGTTTGACTTCTAAATTATCTAGTGTTGCTCCGATAACCGTTCCGCCTTCATTTATAATTTGTTCCGCCAAAGCTGTAAAAATTCCTCCACTAGAGCTATTTAATCTAATATTTAAATCTTTATTCTTTGCTGCATAAACTTTCATATAACTCTCTCAATCTATAACATTTGTTTTTATATTCGGGCATTATTTCTTCTAAACGCTTTTTAATCGCCGAATAGTTATTATCAAGCCATATAAAGCCGTTTTTAAGCTCGTACGGAGTTTTTAAACTATCCTTTGGTACAACATACCCTTCACTTGTATCAAACAAATCTAAGGCTATTCCGTGCGATTTAATGCTATATCCCAAAACCAGTGCTGGTATACATAAAGAATAACTCGCTACGCTGACATGAGTTCTTGCTGTAACTACCATCTTACATTTACTTATATAACCCTTTAATTGATTGGCGTTACCTTCCGCCCATCTCATTCTCCCATTATTTATGTATAGTTCTTGTAACATTGGATAATCATTATTATATTTTTGTTCTACATGAGGTATTAAAAGAACATTATACTTAGTATTATTCATTATATATTGGATAAGTTCTTGGTAGTTTTTTCTAGACACATCATCACTAACAAAATTGCTTGCGTTTATTCCTATCCATTCCTTACCATTATCATCCCATTTAACTTCTTCTTTATTTAAAATAAAAGCACTGTCGGGGATGAGTGGAGCATTAACTCCAATTTCCTTTAATGCTTGCTGTGTTAAGCTTTCTCTAGCTGTAATTAAATCGTACCTTTTTAAATCTTCTTGGCATTTTATAATTGTATCCCTATCAATGCTGCAACCAATTAAACAAGTTTTTGTTCCTTGACCTTTTAAATCCCTATTGTATTGTTCTAATATTGGCAAACTTCCAGGATAACAATAATTATCACCACCAATTGATATCGCTATATCTCCAATTATATTGTCGTGTCTTTTTATATCCACTATTTTATCAATATCAAATTTGTAATCTTCCCAGTGGTTAAATGAATAGAGCGTTGGTTTAATTTTTAATATATCAATTAGAGTTTTAACTATGGCTTCACAACCATGATTACCACTCCCGCTATGAAAATAAAAAACAGTCATATTATCGCCTCTTTTTAATTGTGTAAAAATACTCAATTTATTTTATTATTTACACTTCCCAATTAATTCCTTTAATTCTTCGTGAGTATGTTTTGGTGCGTTATCACTTGTTAATGGTTGGACATGTTTATTCTCATTTATATAATCTTCATTGTATATATAAAAGTCTTCTATTTCTTTACTGTGATTAAGTTCTCTTTCCGTCAACAATGCCTCATCTGTCTTTTCACTCTTTACTATGCCAACTATAACTTGGTTGTTACTTATACAATCAGCGATTTGTTGTACTGTTGCACTTTTACTTTTATATATTACTAAGTCTTTATGGTTGCCATACTCTAACGCATATAATATACTATCAACTGCTTTTTCTATTGGTATATAAAATCTAGTCATATTTGGATCTGTTAATGTCAACGGCTTATTCTCATTTGCAAGTTGTTTGAAATAAGGTATTACACTACCACTTGACCCAGCGACATTTCCATACCTAGTCATTGTTATTGTTGTGTTCTTGTTTTCTATTCCTACTATTAATCGCTCCATCATATATTTTGTTGTTCCATAAGTAGTACAGGCGTTCGCGGCTTTGTCGGTTGATAAACAACACAATTTAGGTATATTGTTATTTATACAAGCCATTATTACATTTTCGCTACCATCTATATTAATTGATTTTGCCTCACTTGGATTCTCTTCGCATTTTTTAACATGTTTTAAGGCTGCCGTATGTATGCAATAATCAGTATTTTTTAATGATTCACTTAATAGTTTATAATCTCTTATATCGCCAAGTATAAATTTTAAGCGACTATCGTTGTATTTTCTTTCACTCGCAACTTGCTTTTCTTCGTTGCGACTATATATTCGTATTTCTCTTACATCTGTTTTAAGCAAATATTCAATCATTGCATTTGCAAATGACCCATTGCCTGTAATTAAAACAATTTTATCTTTAAAACTCATACTGCACTCCTATAACCACTTAATATATATTCTCTAACATAATATCTAATCCAATATACTTCATTTTTATCATCTATGCCATGGTCTATTATGTCATAGTTGTTTATCATTAAATAATAAAGTCTATCCATATATTCTAAATCGTCATAAAATAATTCTAATCTCATAACTCACCTTCTGACGCCTTTAATTAGTCTTTTTTTTTTCGTGGAATTGTTAAATCCCACAAAATCTATATTATTTAAACCATTATTTTTATTCCATATAAACAATTGGTGTTTTTGCTGAGCTCCAACATATCTTTCTTTATAATGCCAAGCATCAGTTCCTGTTGGGCTTCCTATTCTTCTTGGTATAATACCACCGAAGTCTTTTAATATAATTTCTTGTTCACTGTGTTGGTGTCCTATGTGTAACTCTCTAAACTTGCTGTTTCCCCATTCATTTGGGAACTCAGCAGGAAGACTTCCTATCAATCTTTTTAAATTGATATCTCCATGATTAAAGAATAATGCAACCTTACCAAACATATAGCACTGTGTTTCTTTGGTATCTTCTCTAAAATGTAATTTAGGGTCTTCTCTAAACCTTTGTTGTAACGCCGTGTATAAATAAAACGAACTCATACTATCGTGGTTACCTTGTACTAATAATAAATCTATATGATTAAATTGTTCTCTTAATGTTAATAGTTGTTCTACATATAGTTTTAATCCTATGCCAAATAACTTCTTCCATCTTAAATCGTTTTGTTGTGGTGTTCCTCTTGTTGTTGTCATATCTACTGTGTCACTATTAAAAAAGTCATTACCTATACATATAACTGCTCTATCACATTTCTCAATGCTTTGCTTTTGTACTATTCGCTCAGTTATTGTATTAAATCTATCTATTGCTATATCTTTATCATAGTCTTGACCAGTATCACCACCCCAAGCCATTTTGCCTAGGTGTAGTTCTATTGCTGGTACTTCAAACAATTTATTTTTATCTAATTCATCATTGTTATCTTGTTTTTCAAACATTAAAGGTTCTATTTCTTCTGCTAATATCTCTTTTATTGCCTGTAATGTTGTTTTTTCGTCTATTTCTAGTGTCTTTGGTTTAATTTTCGCTCTTATTGTTGTACAAACTCTGTTTTGTTCTTCGCTTTTAATAGCAACTTCCCATTTTCCAAATCGCCATTCAACAAGTACCCATCTGTTTGGGTCATAACCAAACTTTTTTAACACTATTTCAGGTGTTTTTTCTTCATTTGCATCAAACCATACTTCTTTTTGTAACTCTATAACACCACTTTGATAGTGTGTTTCGTATTCTTCGTTGGTTTTTTCATTAGAAGATGTATCTAAGTCATCACTTAAATTATCGTATCTCTTTCTCAACGCATTCGGCGTTAAGTTGGTTCCTTGTTGTTGGTTAAATTGTTCTACTGCGTTTCTCCAAGTTGTTGTTCCCTCTTTTACTTGGCCACCAAGCTGTTTAATAAGTTCTTTCATACAATACCTCCTAATATATTTCTTTAATCTCTTGTTGGTATTTATATTCAAACAATTTCTTTTTTAATTTGTACACTTCAGTTTGATAATTCTTACTTGGCTTGACATCTTCAATGACTATTTCATTTGTATTATTGATTTTGTATGTGAAGTCTGCCACATAGCAAGAGCTTCTTATTTTCTTACCATTGATTTCATATTTAGGTATTAGTTCGTACTTAACTTGCCATTTAAGTTCGCTTATTATTCCTGCTCTTTCAAGCTGTTTCAGTTCTAGATACCTTTTTCCCTCTTTTTGGCTCTGAAAGTTTATTCCGTCTATCGTCACTCTTTTGTTTCTGTATTTGTTCAATCTGTTCGCATATATAGGCATACTTACACCCTCTACATCCATAATATTGATTCGCAATACATAATTCAATGAAAGTTTCATCTTCCATTATAAAATGCTCTAATAATTCGTTCTTTGTCATAACATTATACTTCCAGTCGCTTTCTACTATGTATATAATATCATATTAGCACTTTTGGTTGTTCATTTGTTGCTCATCTTTTTAAATATCTCGTTTATTCATATACATTTTATATATTCTTCTGCACTGACTAACACTGTAACTTGTTTTAATTGCTGTTTGTTCCCAAGTTAAACGCTGTATTTCACGGCATTTAATTATTTCTTGCATTAAAGGTTCGTATTCACCTATTCTTTGCAATTCTTTCTCTACATATTTAGATAAGTCCAGTATATTGTCCTGTATTTCATCTATTAAAGGATCAACTTCCTCATTTGTTATTACATATCGTTCAAAACTATTTTCCCTCGTTTTACCACCCTTTACAGGCTCATCATAGTTAAATGATGACCTTGGTTGTGTATTTGCCCACGCTTTGGCTTTGCGTTCTAGGTAGTACTCTAATTGATTTGTGAGGTGTCTTATTGCATTATTTATTTCTCTAATTGTCATTATAGACAAATTATACATAACATCAATCCTTTTTTATTCTATATTGGTCTATTGTAAACAAAAGTTCGCTTAACAATTCTTTTGCTTCTTTATAATCTTTCAATTCTAAATTATCAAGTGCTAATTCTATTGTGTTTGCTATATCGCCCATTGTGTTTCTAAATATCTCTTCATATATTTCTATTTCACTTTTTTTCATTTAGTTCCTCTTTTATCAAAGCATCCCAGTAAGCCATAGTATTAAACACTATATCGCCTAACGCTTCATATATTCCATCTCTGCTTTTAAATCCGTCTTGCTCTTTCCACAAATCCAAAAAGTGTCTACCCAAACTATCAAAGCATATATTCCTTGTTTCTTTATAAGTTTCGCCAAAGCCTTTTTTCCAGTTGTCGCCCTCTCTTTTAGAACCATCACTTTGTATTTGGTGCTTTAACATATACTTTCCAAATGCTTCAATGAATAGTGGGCTTATATATTTAACCACTTCCATTTTGTTCGTGCTTGTATCACGAGTAGCCCCCGTCGCACTCATTCTTATTGTTCCATTATCTTTCACAACCTACCTCCATAAAACTTTGCGGGTTATATCGTTTGCTTCTCTATTAAATCTTTTGTTATTTGTAATAATTGAATTAGTTTTTGCTTGTCGTTTGTTTTTACTTCCATAAGTTGATTTATTTTGTCTAGTAATATTGCTTGTTCGCTATTTAACATATTCTATTCTCCTTTATCTTTCAAATAATTCTATATTTCTTTTGTTAATCGTTCCTGCGTAAAATATTAAGTGTCTTTCTTTAAAAACAAGTTCTATTCTAATTTTATAATTTGTATTCGCTAATAACGGTTTTCCAATTCTTCTTGTAGGGTATTTTAATTTATCATAATATTCGTTATAAAAATTATTATCTCTAATTGTTATTCCCATTATTACTCTCCTTTACTTTGTCCCCATTTACTCTTTAAGTTTGCTAATTCGTTTGGTGTCATCGTGTCTATTTCTAGTCTTAATTTTTAAAGTGAGTAGACAAGGATTTACACCTTGTATGAATTGGCAATAACTATTGTTTCAATTCCGCTTTCAGCTAGCAACTTTTATAGTAACCTGCGTCTACCTATTCCGCCACTACTCATATATAGAACACCAACAGCCACTAAAACTCGTGTTCAATTTATATAAAAGGTTTTTAGAAAAGAGATAGTATGAAATGAGTGGTTTTTTACTTATAATTTCTATAAAATATCTTTATAAACTCCTCGTTGTATTCCTTTTCAAACGCTTCTTGTCCTTTAATTTTCCATTTCATATCTAGTTCGTGATTGTGATGTATTCCCGTCTTATGTTCGGTATGATGAAAGATACATAAAGGTATCACCAAGCCATATTCTATTGACTTGTTACGCCTTGCTCCAAAGTATATTTCATGGAGTTGTGGGTATAGTCTACCGCATTCTATACAATGTTTCATATCATCAGTTAGTATACTAAATCTTTTCATTTTCCCTAACAAACCTCAACAAGCCCATAAACAATCTAAACATCTTTAGTTTGGTGATTTTAGCATAGCCACCCTCGCCTTTGAACTTTTCTTTTAGATATAACATTGTTAGTTCTTCTAATGCTTCATTTGTCATATTTACTCCTTATTACATTTAAAATTGTATTCTTCCCAAGATTTACTAAATTCTCTATTTAAAAATGCTTCTTTTAATCCACTTATTTGTTTTAGTCTTAACACCTCATCACTATCCATTCCAAGATTTTTAGATATTTCTTCGTCCGTTTTTCCAAGTCTAACAAGTTCTAAAACCAACTTACTCATATCTATTATTTGATGTGTTCCTTTTGCTCTGTTAAATCTTATTGTGGCATTCATATATTCGTCAAGATTTTCATCTAGCACAACAACAGGGATATATTCCATTTCGAACTCTTTGGCTATAAGGTGTCTATGAAATCCATCAACAATCATATAACTTGTGTCGCTTTCTTTCATAACTACTAATGGAAAACAAAATCCACTTTTTCTAATGGAGGTTTTTAACAACTCCATTTCTGGTCTTGCCACCTTATTTGGGTTCCACGGATTGGGTTTTAAATATTCCAACTTAACCAATATTGGCATCTTTATTTCAATGTTTTCTTTCATACTACTCTATCTCCTCTTTAATCTTATTATATAATCTTTTTAGCGGTTTGCTGTCGGTTGAGTTTTCATCGTAAAGATTTTCACATCCCATTACCATTTCTTTTAAATATTCTAAATCGCTTTTATTTTCTCCAAAGCTTAATCTTGTTAGGAAAAAATCATTTCTTTCTAAAGCTCTTGCTATTCTTCTCCAACTGGGAACAATTTTTAAACTTTCCAATTTTTTATCACTTTCGTCTTCTATTTTTTCTAATGGGCAACCGCATTTTTCTTCCCAATATTTTATAAACTTTCTTATTTTACCTGCGTAATGTTTTTCCAAATTAGGATTATATATACCAATGCTTTCCAACAAAAACAAAGACCATTCTTGCCAAGTTAGATGTTTTGGTTTTTCACTTCTTATATTTCCAAGAGCTGAAGTTCTGCAATAAATATTGCCAAAGTTTACACCCGCAACTCGTTTTAATAATCTTTCCCAATTATCGCTTTCTATTGCCTTATATTGGTCTAACCCGTTTTTTTGATCGTCTCCAAAAGGTTGGCATAGTCTTTGTTCGTGTATTGATAAACCATTTTTAAACATTAATTCATACACATAGTTGTATTCAAAATTATTTTTAAACATTGCCGTCCAAACATCTTCGGTTCTATAATCATAAATCGGAAATATACTATAGCTATCTTTTAATGGTTTATTTCTCGTTGTCCAGCCAAATCCATTTAATGTTTCTTTTTTGGTTGACACAATGGTTCTAAAACGATTTAAGCTTTCGTCACACCTAATTCCAACAAATGAAGCACATTTTCCGCCCTTTTCTTTTTGATACCACCTTTGAAATTCTGGAACAAATTCCTCAAACTCCATAGCGTATCTGAAAAACCCAAATATGTTATTGCTTTCATTTATCGAGCATTCCGGAAGCGGTCTAATCCATTTATCTTCTTTTTCCTTTTCCCAACAAATCCACCTTGGTTCAAATACTGAAACTGCATTTCTCAAAGATAATGGCAAACTAACCCAATAAAAAGTTCTTATATGTTCTAATGTGTTTTTTAATAATTCAATGTGATCTATTGTCATTATATACTGGGCTTCCATATCTATAAACAAAACATCATATTGTTTGTTTGATCTTTTGGCCACCATTTCAACAAGTTGTATCATTAGAGTGCTATCTTTTCCACCGCTAAATGAAACACATAAATTGTCAAAATTGTTAAAAGCAAATTCTATTCTTTCTAAACTTGCGTCAAAAACATTTTTATCTTTATAAATTTTCATGCTCTTTTCTCCAATCATCTATAACTTCTTTAGCTATTCTATTAGCCCTATTTTGTTGTTCTTTTGTCATTGATAGCCAAGCATTAACAACTTCTCTAGCTGTTGCTCCTAAATGTAAATTACAAGTGGCTTGTCCAAGCCAACTTACAGGATTAAACATTTTGTTTGTTAGACTTACTCTTGTTGATATAATATATTCTTTAGTTGTTTCTTCCATATCTTTTTTTAGGTTTAATCCCGTTAGCATTTTATAACATTGATTAATCTTTGCTTTAGAAAATCTACTTCCATACATTCCATTTTTATAATCTTCCCATTTGTTATAATCTTCCCAAATCGGTTTAATAATATCACTCCTTATAAATAACTGCTGTATCTTTGTTATTCTTCCACCAATCAATCTCTGCTTTCATTCCCTCACTTGGCGTTCCATATACCCATATTTCGTCACACATGGGCAATAATTCCATTCCTGCTTTCATACCAATCAATCGTTCGATTTCGTTTGTATCGTCTAAAAACTGCGTGAAATAGATGTGAGGTGCTATTGGTAGACAGCCATAGTTGAATAATACATCTCTACAATAACCCCTTGCTTTGATTATGTTGTTTTCAATGTCGCCTTTTAACGGGCTACATATATATACTTTTTTCATAGTAATCTCCTCTAAAATGGCAAGGAATCTTCAAAATCGTCCTCGTGTTCTTTGCCAAACTCGGCAAAATAGTCCTTTTTTGGTTCTGCTTGTGATGCTTCTTCAACTGGTTTATCTTGTTCGCCTAACACTTTATAATTGGTTACTATCAATTTAGGTTTTACTTCTTCTTTAGACTTATAACAAGATAGGAACATATCGTTTATTTCTATTTGGCAATCACCCTCAGGTTCATCACCTTTTTTAAAGTTTACATTTAACCACATTTCACTGACTTCCCCATTATATTCGTTTTTTAATTTGGTTGAATAACCATACTGAGATTTTTTTATAAATAATTTCATTTCTTACTCTCCATTTTCTTAATTGATTGTTCTAACTGAGTTTCAGTCATATCAAACCAATCATTTACTTTAAATGTTTCTTTAACAAGTTCCCAATCAGTATCAGTTTCTACTAATAATCTTTTAAACTTTTCTACCAATTCGTTTTTGTGTTGGTTATTTATAGCGTTTACAACTTCATCAGCACTACATAATGCTGTGTCTATTCCTATGCCCAACATACCCAAAGCTCTACCAACAGCACTTGTTTCGGCGTTTTCAATATAAGATGTTTTATTTATAAATGTGCTGTTCTCTCTTTCATAAGCAAGTCCAGTAGCCAATAACAATCCATTATTACTAACTTTTGTTTTAACCACTACTACGCCATCATTCAAGTTTAGTGTCTCGGTTTCAATCGTTCCCTCGGGGTATAGTTTCCTAAATCCTATAACTCTATCGTTTACTTGGACATATTGTTTGCCCTTAACATCAATGCCTTTTTTGTTTATCTCTTGGTTGATTTTCTCTAAATCTTCATACTTCATAATCTCTCTCCTATCTACTTTTTATTATAGCATATTTTTGTTACTTTGTATAGTTATTTTAGTGCATTTTTTATGACAATGTGACTTGCCTATTTTAACTACTTTGTTGGTATTTAATATTGGTTTATCGCATATATCACATATTCTTTTGATGTATTTTGCTTTAGGTTTTTTCTTTGGCTGTAACATAGCGTCCATAAATCCAATAAAGCCTACTATCAAGATAAATACAAATAATGTTATAGCAACTAAATCTAATGTTTTCATCATTTTTCATCACCACTTTTCTTATCTAGGATTGATAAAATTGCATTTCTTAAATCCCAACCCCACTTACCTAAAATTGCACTGCTATATTCGTATTTTAATATTTCTATTACCTTATCAATTCTATCTTGTAGTTCTTTGTTTTGTTTAAATACATCTGTCTGATATTCACATAAAGAAATTAACTCTTGAACAATCCAATCCTCATTTTTGCAATTTGTTTTTCCTTTAATATGCTTGTCTATAAAGTTTTCTATACCACAACAATCAATTTCTCCACAATGACCACAAATCTCACAATAAGGGTTTTCTTCCATTTCTTTTTTCATTTAAACTCCTTTATCGTTTCTTCCATCTCTGCCAATTCGCCGTTGCTCATTTCCTCTTTTTTTATTTCTTTGTTAAACCAATCGGGATTTTTTTTATTTTTAAACCAATCTTCTCTTATTGACTTTCTTAATACTAAGTTCCAGTTAGAATATTTATTTTTATTATTATTACTTTCTACATACTCATCCAGTTTGTTTATTTGATTATCTATAAACTCCTTTGTATATTCTTCTACTAACTTATTATATTCTTCTATACTTAATACTATTCTTTTATATATACCATACTTATTATATTTAATCTTATTATTACTAATAATATTATTATCATTTATAGTTATATATTCATATTCAGTGTTTGCTTGCGTTTTGCTGCTATGTTTGCTTGCGTTTTGCTTGCTATGTTTTCCCCCGATTGAACCAGCCTTTGCACGCTCTATTGATAACAAACCATCAACAAACATTCGCTTTTGTGTGAGTGTTTTTTTCTTAAAAAAAATCACTTTTTCTCTCAATAATTCTTGTAAAGAACGATAAATAATTTCAAAAGTATATGGCATCTGCTTTGATAATATATCAGCATAGTTCTTAATTATATCTTTGTCGTTGTATTTATCACTTAGTTTTAATTGACCATAGTTTTCTGCGTTGTGCATTATACACATAAGCCTAATATATACCCCGGTTGTTTCAGCACTACATTCAATTAGTTTTTCATCGGTTAGAAAATCTTTAACATATAATGGTAAATAAGGTTGATTTCTTAAAGCCATAACTACTCACCAGCTTTTTTGTCAAAATCAAATGATTGAATTATTAAGGCATTACAATTGCTATGGTTTTCTACAAATGATACAAAGTTAATTGCTTCTTTATAGGTATCAAAGAAAAAAACAAGTCCACTATCGTATATAAACTCTTGGTTATACTCCCCATAAAATATCTCAACTTTAATTGTTTCCATTGTTGTTCCTCCTAATCTACTTTAATAAAGAAGTCGTCTATTTCTTTGTTTTCGTCTAAGAACTTTGTTATACAATAAGCAACCAATTTACTACATTTTTGTTTCTTGTTTAATATTCTATTAAGCGTTGCCCTATCTAAACCAATAATCTCTGCTGAATAACTTTGCTTAATCCCTTTCATTAAGTCATATTTTTTCATTAAATACATAGTTTCCCTACCTTTCATTTGTGATTATATATCACCAAAGATAATTTGTCAATAAAAAAGAAAAGAAAGTTATTTCTTCTCTAGCATATATTTTAAAAAACAATATTTGTTTGAAAGACTACTTAACTTTTGGTTAAGCTCGACACATTTAAGATAAGATATTCCACTCATAAACTTTACGCTATTTATTTCTGCTATCTCTTTTCTTATTTTATTCATTTTTTCCGTTATTGTCTTACACATATTTCCTCCTTATGTATAAAACCCCCTTTAAACTCATTTTTAAGTACCAAAGGCAAGAATTTGTGCCTTTGTAATATAAACTATTGTGTTTTAATAAAAATGTCTTAAATGTGCTTTAAATTGCTTTTAATCAGTAGACGATATTTCCTTATCAAGTTGGTTTCCCGTTATTCTAATTTCAAGTTTTAATCCGTTTATGCTTTCAAGGTTCGCCTTGTAAATAACTTCCGCACTATCTCTTGTAAATCTTAGTGTTGCTATATCGGGGTAACCATATATAATTGTTTGGATTAAAGTTACAGGCATACCCTCGCTTTTTAGTTCAAGTGCTTTTTTACATACTGCTATTTTATAATTCCTTTCAGCTTCTGCAAATGCTATTCCAGTTTTGCTTAATTGCTTGATGGAATAGTTAAGTTGATTTTGTTTTAATGTGAGTGAGTTGTATAGGTCTTGTCCGCTCATTTTTCACCGTCTTTCAGTTTTTTGTTGCGTTTCTTTAACGCTCCGTTTTTTAATTTCTCTAGTCGTAGTTCGTGGTTTAGAAAATCAATTTCAAGTTCTAGGGTGTTTATTATTCTAATATAAGGGTGGACTAGAGTTTTAACTATTTCTAGTATCTTTTCTAGGAACTTCATTTATCTCATCACAACCTTTCTTAATCTAACTTATATATAACTATATCTACATCAGTAAATATGTCTATTAAAATACTTTCTACTTGTTCCCACGAACCATTTGCGATACCACAACCATATTTATAAGGGATGCAGATTGACGGTTTATAATTATTTATTTTTAATATATTGTCTTTTAAGTTTGAAAAACAAGCTTTTAGTGCTTCATAATCTGTATCAAAGTTAGGTTTTTGGGTGAAGCAATTCGCTATGTATTTATCTTCACTAATTTCAACAAGACAATGTTTTCCTTTTAATTTATCATAATCATTAAAATCATAACTACAAAAGGTTTTATAATTAGTTTCGCAGATTGGATATTTATTTGCTATTTGTAAAGCTAATCCACCACCCATTATGCCTTGACAATTTACTTGATGACATATTAAATTTTCCATTGCTTCTAGTATGTTTCCTTTTTTAATTATTAACATATTGAACTGCCTCATCCCTTGTTATAAAGAAGTGTATCCCAGTAGAGCATTCGTTCCATCTGTTTTCATCAAAGTTATCTACTTTAACTATTTTGCCAACTTTATATATAAATTCATTATGTTGATTACTTGCTACTTTTTTATAGTTTGTTTTTCCGTCTAATGAAGTTATAGACAATACTTCAGCTTCACTACATCTACATTTTCTAGTTGTTGCACTACTTCTTTTAGCAAATTCAGTAACTTTTAACTCCACTATTTTGCCATTTGCAGTTTTATATGCGATAAACGAACCTCTCTCGGGGCATTGTAAAGCGTAAAAGCCAGTTCCCTCATTATATTTAGCATAACTTAAATCAGCACCACTTAAATTAGCATTACTTAAATTAGCATTACTTAAATCAGCATAACTTAAATCAGCACCACTTAAATCAGCATAACTTAAATTAGCATAACTTAAATTAGCACCACTTAAATTAGCATTACTTAAATCAGCACCTCTTAAATCAGCATAACTTAAATTAGCATAA
>Ga0210043_1000728_pt1 | contig 33789 bp, 38 predicted proteins | sample CryGeymet201501t_FD_183990 | JGI IMG/M metagenome (GOLD analysis project Ga0210043, IMG submission 183990) | Groundwater microbial communities from Crystal Geyser aquifers in Utah, USA - Crystal Geyser metaG 2015-01t (SPAdes) (version 2) | ecosystem: Environmental > Aquatic > Deep subsurface >... | reverse complement strand
ATTTCTGCTTGGTTTTCTGTATTTTTTTCTAGGTAGTTAGCTAAGTTGTGTTCTAGCCAAAAGGTAACCTTATCTGAGCAGTTTAAAGTTTTAGCGTATTCTATGTAGTTCATTTTAATCCTTTACTATAAATTAATAATTTTAGTTTTAGTCCAGTCTTCCTCATCATGTATAATGATGACTTTTGATTGTATTTCTATCCTATCTAAAATAAAGTCTCTTGCTTCTTTTCATTGATCTAGCTGTGTTAAGTACAAGCAAATTAAACTGCTTAGTTATGTTATTAGGGTGGGGTTTTCTCCAACCAAATAACCTTTTAATTTTTCGTAGTATTTTGTTTAGTGTTTTCATTTTATCTCATCCAATTCCTTAATATGTTCGACTAACCATTTTTCTATTTTCGTGTATACCTCGTCATCGGCGGCATTGGCGGCATAGGCGGCACTGACGGCATAGGAGGCATTGGCGGCGGCACTGACGGCATAGGAGGCATTGGCGGAGGCATTGGCGGCTGCATCGGCGGCATAGGCGGAGGCATTGGCGGCATAGGCGGCGGCATAGGCGGAGGCATTGGCGGCATAGGCGTTCTTATATGTAGGGTTTTTTAACCACTTTCTGGCTGCTTCAATAGCTTCTCTAGGTCTTTTATCTTTAGGGTATTCTTTTTCGAAAATACCAATAACTAGTTCCGATGCATATATAGCTAAAGCAACACTGTCTTCTTTTTGCCACTTGTAGGCTTTGACAATACGCATATCTTGGAATACTTCTTTAGACCCGTCTGAATCTTTCTCAGTTAATCCGCCACATTCTACAACAGCCAATACTTCACCTTGAACATAAGATAAAGCGTCGATAATCTTGTTAGAGCAATGGAATCCCCTATTACACAGCGAAATAGAATCTTCGTGTTTCCATTTGCCTATTTTCCACGTTATATATCCTGAATCCGATTTAAGACCTTCTATTAAAAACTTGTATCTAGTAACTACATTTTTAGAGGTGTTGCCAAATACTTCAACAAAAATACTAGCAAAGTCTTTATAAGATAATCTACCTATACCCGTACCAAGCCCTGATACTAAAAGTGTTTCATTCTTTTTGAGGCTTTTTTTAGCAAAGCTTAGAGCTTTTTTTACTAACTTATAGTTTGATTTTAATTTATCATCTACCGTAATGGTAAAGATTACGTTACCTATTCTTTTGTTCTTATTAGGAGTTTTTCGAGCCTCTATACATTCTTTAGGATACTTTTGTGCTATTAAGTAGTCTAATCCACCACCCATAGTAAAGTCTGGGTTAGAAGCAGAAACTATAACGCCACCTTGTGCGAAGATATCCCCACACTTAACTTGTATTTTACATTCACCTAGTGCTTTTTTAACTTTGTTGACTAGTCTTTTGTTTTTGTCTATAAATATAATTTTTTTCATTTATTCCTTTATTCCTTAAAATTTGGCAAGGACACTTGCCATAAAATTGCTAAGAGAACAAAAACTGTTGCAACCTCATAATCTCCATTGTTAACCATAAAAATAGCCAGTACCACATTAGAGAGATAGATAACCATTCCTATTTTTTCTTTAGGTGTCATTTTCAATATAATTTATTAATTTTCTCAATTAGCAGGTCTACTGTTGCCAGTAAACCCACTTAGGAAAAAACTAAGCTTTTAAGGCTTCTTCTTTCTTCTTCTTCGCTTCTGCTAACTTTGCCTCCAACTCGGCAACATCTCCTTCCTCTTCCTTAGCCATAGTAGCTTGGTAAGCTTTCTCTCCGAAAGCTTCCTCTGCGCTCACCTCACCTACATTAACCATACCTTCTGCGGTAGGGGCTACTGGTTTGGATTCTTTTTCTATTTCGGGCTTTGGCGCACTAAAATCTACTTTCTCAAGTACTTTTAGAGTCTTAGAGTAGGCTACGACATTGTTGTAAATTGCTGTTCCATCTTTACTAGGATTCTGTTCTACCATTACATCTACTTGCCTCCCAACAAGTGCTTCTGGATCGAACTTCTCCATTTCATCTCTAGTTAAGTCTCTGCCTTCTACAGCTTTAGCTAGTTTCAATAACCAACTTCTACTGCCTAAGCTCTGACCTAATCTGTGCCAAAGAAATCTACCTCTAGTAGTTTCCTCACTGTCTGGCATAGGTTTCTCGTCTAGGATTATGTACTGGTAGTTTAGCATTTCCACTTCTTCACCTTTAAACTTATTAAATTGAGTTACAAGGTTTACGTCGGCTATTTGGACTGTATATTTATCCATTGGTATAGGATCAAAGTCTCCGCCTATTTTTATATTCGCTTTTTTACCGTCTAACATATTTTCTCACCTCCTTTAGGGGTATAAATTAAAAACTAAGTAGGAAGGGAGCAGGGGTAATAACTGCCTATGAAATTCTGCCTATTAAATAGTTGTGGTGTGGCTCCCTCCCTGTTCAGTTTTTAATTAGATTTTAATGTGCTACTTACTTATAAAACTATCCAATCTTTTGCTACAATATCTTCTTCGTGCAGTAACCACTCGTGAAATCCATCTGATAAATGCAACATAAGTACTCGGTCTTTGTTTATCTCTGCCCAGGACTCTTCGTCTGCCCAGTCTACTCTGGTTATTTTTTTACCTTTTAGTATCTCTGCTATTGCAGAGTTGAAGTCCATCTCTTCTGCTTTTATGCTTCTGATAAAAGGAGATGGGGATACTTTAGGTTCTTCTATTGGTAGTGCTGATGGTTCTGTATATCCGGCCATAACATGTTTAAAATTTGTTAAATACTCTTGTCTAACTTCTTATACTCCTCTAACCAGCTATCCAATTCAGACTTTCTTACTATTATTTTAGCCTTACTTATCTGTACTGCTGGTAAAGGGTTAGTTTTGGAATGTATGTACCTATATATGGTAGAAATGTGAACTCCCAAGTATTCTGCGACCTCGTTTAGGTCTAGGAACTCTTTTAAGTCTGTGTCTTTTTCTTCGATCATGTGGGTATATTACACATTTTTATACTAGCTGTCAATAGCCAATACTATTCTATGCAAGTTGTTGACAACAGATAAGAATAGCAATAAGATGTCTTCATGTTTGCTAAACTCCAGTCTTTCCAAATAAAAACAGATTATCAACTAGAAAAGGCGAAACAATACCCCCTACAAGAATTGTACGAGGGGAAACTAAAGAAAACTGGCAAAGTCCTAATGGGCTGTTGCCCTTTCCACGAAGAAACTACCCCCAGCTTTGCAATATATCCAGAAACTAATACCTGGAACTGCTTTGCCGGATGTGGCGGAGGGGACGTATTAAGTTTTTATATGAAGTTGCACGACTGCGACTTCTCTACAGCGTTGGAGGCGCTGACGAAATGACTGATAATACCTACAAGATAATATTTATAAATCCTTTAACCATTGATGTTAAAAACTTGATAAAAGCTACCTATGGTATGCCTGTACTAATAGTATTCCAAGAAAATCTGGATAAGGCTTATATAGTAGATACTGGGGTGAAGACTAATAAACACTGGATTAAGAACTAAAATGACCATAGAATCCTACCTAAAAGACCATACACTATCGGCAGACTTTCTACTAGACTATGGGGTTGCTTGGGACGAGAATTACCTGAATATTCCGATAAAGAATGAACAAGGAAATCTCACTTTTATAAAGGCCAGGAATCTACACTATAAAGAGGAAGGGAATACCGATCCTAAATACAAAAACCCTACCGGCTCTAAAGCTACCCTATTTAACTACCACAACATAAAAGACAAGAAGAGTGTAATAATAACAGAAGGGGAAATAGATGCGCTAAAGCTAACACAAGAGGGCATTCCGGCAGTCTCTTCTACTAATGGGGCTGGGACATTTAAGCCAGAATGGGTCCCACTCCTTACTAATAAGAATATCTGGATTTGTCTGGATAACGATGAAGCTGGTAGTAAGGGAACAACCGACTTACTAAACTACTTTCCCCACGCTAAAGTTATACAACTACCTAAAAAGACTAAGGATATTTGCGATTACTTTTCTAATAAGAAGTCTAAAAAGAAACATACAAAGGAGTCTTTTCTAAAACTACCAACACTAACAGCTACCCAGTGGAAAGCTAACCACTTACCCGAAGACTTCCAGATCCTTACAGATACAGACCTTACAACTATGGAGTTTCCCGAACAAGCCTGGCTGATAAAGGATATTATATATTCCGAAGGCTTTTGTTTTATATACGGAGCCGAAGGCACAGGTAAGTCTTTTCTCACCCTCTCTCTAGCTAAAGCAATCGCAGAGGGTAACGACTGGCTAGGGGAATTTGAGGTAGAGTCACCTGCTAAAGTCCTTTTCCTAGATAAAGAGAATCCCCTTTCTATGGTATCCCGAAGAATAAAAGGACTAGATATAAACACTGGAGGTAACATACAGTGGCTAAAATATCCTGATAAGTTTCAATTATCGGATGGCAAAGGCAACCCTTCGGAGTTTGCTCTCGCAGTCTCCTCTATTGTTGCTAGGGACGATATAAAACTGATAATAATAGACTCATTTGTAGACTTAATGGTCGGCTCTGAGTCTTCTGCTGAGGATACTCAGAGGTTTTTTGATGGGTTACGCACCCTTTTCCCTAATAAAGCATTTTTAGCACTACACCACGAAAATAAACCCTCACAAGGGGTATTCCGTAATGACAGTCAAAGACTTAGAGGCTCAAGCAATATAAATGCTCAGACCTTTACACAGTTCCGCTTGGAGACTGTTGGTTCCAGTAAAATAGATATGACTCTAAAACAAACAAAGGCCAGGGACTCAGTAAAGCTAGACAAGTTTATGATACAGATGCAGGTGGGAAGAGATGACAACGGAGAGTCTATAGTTACTGGTTTTAAGTATATGGGTTCCATAGAGGAGTTTGTAGACGAGTCAAAGTCGGGAGAGTCGGAGGAAGTAATAAAGGAGCTAATAAGGCAAGGTAAACAGGTTAGCCGTAAGGATATTATGGATACTCTAGCTAATTACGGTAGCTCTGAGAGTACTATTCGCAGGTCTTTAAGCAACTTGGTGTCTGGTGGAGTTCTGTCTATGTACAAAAAAGGTAAAGAAAACTGGTACACCGCCAATAAGTTGCTTAGTAAAGAAGATGAAATAAGACTTAGAGATGCGCAAGCTACTAAGGACTTCTCTGGTGGGCTAGGTTTTGGAGATAGCGAAGAGGAATTACCCTACTAACAGCTACTCGCAGTACTGATAAATCTTCTCTACAGTTTTCACAGTAATAAAATAAAATCCCTTAAAAAACACTGAAAAGTATATACTAAGTATATACTATTTTGTCTATTTTTTAGCTATTTTGGTCCTAAATAAGGAAGGCTAGAAGTGGCTTAGGTAAGAGATCGGTAGATTTGACATAAAGTTAAATAACAGTGTTCACGTGAACACAATTTTCCAGGGCTTAGGTAAGCGGTTTTTGCCTCTGTCATAGTTTGGCATGAACACTGTTATTTCCACTATAGTGTTCAATACTGTTCAAAACAGTGTTCATTTGAACACTATTATCCTGCCTTTAGGTACGCCATTGTTAAGAACAGTGTTCATTATTGTGTTCATTCGCTCGCCAATATACATTAAACAGTGTTCACGTTGTTCACCCCCCTTATAAAGGGGGTGAACAGTGAACTATGTTTATGATTGGTTTTTTTGAACACCTTTTTTATTAGAAAATTTTTAAGACTTTTTTATTAGGGGAATTTTTTTAGACTTCTTTATTTAGGAGGAATTTTTATTAGTGGGGAAAATCGTAACTTAAAAAAGATTTCATACAGGGATTCTCTTTTGGTACTTAACTTTTTGTTTGTAGTATAGGGTGGTCGGTGGCGTCATCTGCTTCTTTTATTGCTTTTAAGTAGGCAAGCATTTCTAATTTGTAGAGCAATCGAGTAGAGGGGTCGGCCTCTTCGTATACGTCTAGAAGATCGCTGAGGCGTATATCAGGCGTGATCTTGCCTTTCAGTCTAGCGTACTTCTTTATCAGTTTGCGGTCTTTTTGTGGTATTTTAGACATTGTTTGTTATTGGTTTAGCTTTTAGGGGCGGTGTTATCGGCCTCTTGGATCTCTTCCCAGGGCAATATTATTAGTTCTAAGCCTCCTTTTGGTAGTAGGTGCGGTTTATCCTCGAAAGTGGTTGAAAGTTCCTCTGTGGCAATATTTAGGGCGGTGTAGAGTTCTTTAGGGGTCTTATTCACGATGATTAAACACCTCTCCATGTTTATACCTACTCGGCCTATTACGTCTTTGTCGTCTAATTGTCGGGCCACTTGTTGCAGTAAGAGTTGCGAGTATGTGAGTGTGGAGGGTTCCTTTCCTATTATTCGGCTGTCCCCTACCGGTATAGCTTCTTTGGGTTCTGCTACCGGTAGGAGTATGTATTGTTTAGCGTTAGGTATGTTGGTTAACATATCGCTAGTATACAGGATGTGTTTATTTCATTAAACAGCTTATGTTTTGGCCTTCGTAGTAACAGGCACACTCGTATAAGTATTTAGCATTTTGAGAAACTTTAGCAGATTCACATAACATTGTTTCTTGATTCTCAAAATGTATGTTTAGCGCTCTGTTTGTCAGGGCGTATAGTATTATTAAGGAGGCTACTATTGTAATTACTATTGTGATGTTTTTCATTTTATTTAGTTTAAATTTAGTAAATCTTTTTTAGCTTCCCAGTCAATACCTACAGAACTATAAAAACCTACATTAAAATAATCAGTCATACTATCAGAATCATCATAATTATACTGATTTACAATAGCCTCTAAGTCCTTTAGTACCTTGTTAAATTCCTCAGTATAGCCTTGGTTTTCCCACCTTATACTTCTTATACCTTCCCAATCTTTTGCTATTTCTAATTTTGCGTAATCATCCTGAAAAACTTTAATCTTAGTATCAACAACCCAGACATCTATCGAGGAACCTCCTGCAAATAATTTTGTTCTTACTGATATTTTCCAGCCGTCTTTTTTGCTGTACTTTTCGTTTATTTCCTGCCTGATTAATTTAGCCGTTTCTGATGTTGTTAAATTTCTAGTCGTTTGGTATTTTGATCCCTCGAATTGATAAATCATACTTATAGGTAATTTAATATTGTGAACGTGGGCAGGCTTTTAATAAATAGTTTAATAAAGTCATACCTGCCCATTAGATAGTTAAAAGGATAAGACACTGCTAAAGCGTTACTATTTATTTATAGCGTTAAAGTTGGGTGCTATATAGTTGACAGGATCAGAAGTGCTTTTGTTATCCTCTTAAGTTGTTAATGTTCTTTAACTGTTAATACTATATCAACTTTCGCATTGACTGTCAAGTACTAGTATTGACTAGTATTTATATACTATTTTAAATTTGCTTAGTTTTTAGGTATACTAAGGCTATGGCTAGTAATCTCTCTACTTATGCAACTACTACGAGAAGAAAATTAAAAGAGGGTCGTAAGAAAAATCCTAAAGATATTAAAACGGTCAGTATAAAAGAATTACCGAGTAAACCTAATATAATTATGGGCAGACCTTCAAAATACAATGAATCAATACCACAACAAATGATAGAATTTTTTAGTGTTCCTCCTTATAGGGAGATAGAGACCGTAGTAACTAATACTAAAACCGGTGAATCTTGGACTAAATACGAGGAGCGGGCCAATGATCTCCCCCTGTTTGAATCCTTTGCTCTATACTTGGGTGTTAATTCTGCGACACTTTGGGAGTGGGCTAACGATAGAAACGAAGACGGAACAGTTAAAAAGCCAATATTTTCCGAAGCCTATAAAATGTGTAAGGATTTACAAAAGGCTTTTCTGCTTCAGAACGGCCTTAAAGGGCTATTCCAGACTGCCGCTTTTATTTTTACGGCGAAGAATTTAACAGATATGAGAGACCGACAGGAGATAGACCACACAACAGACGGAGAAAAGATAAAAAGTATTAACTATCTACAACCTGATGGCGATAGTCACCAGCTTGGTGGTAATAAACCACAACTAAAAAATGGCATCAATAACATTACGCCCGACACTAAAGCAACATCTTAGTTATCAGCTCCTTGACGATGAGACTACTAGGTTCCTCTTATTCGGAGGCGGGGCAGGTGGTGGTAAGTCGTGGCTTGGTTGTGAGTGGTTACTACGCAACTGCTACTTATACCCCGGATCTAAATGGTTTATAGGCAGAAAAGAGCTAAAGCGATTAATGGCCTCTACATATGTTACTTGGATGAAAGTCTGCAAACACCACAAAATACCCCCTACAGACTGGAAGCTTAACGGCCAATACAATTATATAGAGTTTATAGGAGGCATCGCCAAAGGCAGTCGTATAGACTTACTAGATGTAAAGGAGATACCAAGCGATCCAATGTTTGAGCGGTTCGGGTCCCTAGAATACACTGGTGGGTGGATAGAGGAGGCGGGGGAGTCAGCCTTTTTAGCTTTTGACGTACTTAAAACTAGAATAGGCAGACACTTAAATAAAGAGTACAACCTACCCCCTAAAATGTTGCTAACCTGCAATCCTACGCAAAACTGGTTATTTAGAATCTTTTACAAGCCCCATAGGGACAGGACACTAAGTAGTGAATACGCTTTTGTTAAGTCTTTAGTAGGTGACAACCCATATCAACCGGAAACTTATGTACAGCAACTAGCGAGTATTAGCGACCCTATTATGCGGGCAAGGTTAAAAGAGGGGGCCTGGGAGTATGATTTGGATGCTTTAGCTCTAGTGAATTATGAGGCTATACTGGATTTATTCATTAACCCAGTAGAAGAAAGCTTAACCAACTATCTTATTGGAGATATCGCTAGATACGGTAGCGATAAAGTAGTTCTAGGCGCTTGGAAAGGCTTAAACCTGTACAAGTTGAAGGAGACAGGACAACAATCGTTAGTATCTACAGAGAACGAAATACAAGGCCTTCTTATTAGCGAACGCATACCTTATAAAAGGGCCTTATTTGATGAAGACGGCGTAGGCGGTGGAGTAGTAGATCACTTAGACGGCGTACAGGGGTTTATGGGCAACAGGTCAGCAATACTTAGACCTGATGACGAAGTAGAAGAGTTATACCTCAATGTACCCAAAGCGTACCTAAAGAAGCAGAACTATGCTAACCTTCGTACACAATGCCACTTTATGTTAGCTAGCAAGATAAATACCCACGAGATGGCCATAACTGCAACCTTAACGGATGTACAGAAGGAGATGATAATAGAGGAGCTTAGGCAAATAAGAAGGGTAGATACCGGAGCAGACGAACCGCTTAGGATAGTACCAAAGGACGAAGTAAAGGAGGCTATAGGAAGATCTCCGGACTACTCAGATATGCTAATGATGAGGATGTATTTTGAAGTGGCGAAGATAGCCCCCAATAAGAACGTATACCACCCCCCAAATATAGAAAAGATAAGGCAGGGTGGTGCTATATCTGAGTTCGGCGGTGTAGGCTTTGACTTGTAAGTAAAAAGGAACTAAAATTTTTGTATATGTCAGAAACAGAAAATATGTTAACCACCGATCCCAATATGGAAGTAATACAAATGGAGAAGGAGTCAGCATATACTTTTAGAAAAAGAAGACACCCAGCTTGGACGGACAACTATACCCTATACAGAGGTATTGTTATACCTAACAGGCTCACACAACGCCAGAGCGTACACGTCCCCCTTATGAAGTATGCCGTAGGTTCCATAATGAAGGAAGTAGACACACCCCCAGAGATGTACTTTAAGAATTTAGATAATAACGAACAAAAGGAAGTCTACTATAACGCTTATTGGCACGAGATGGCCTTGCGCAACAAGTTAAAGATTAAGGATACAGTAGACAAGAAACAAGCCCTTTTATATGGACGAACTTTCAAGAAGCTTAATATAGAAGACGGTGAATTTACTTTTGAGGTTATAGACCCCCAGGATATGTTAGTACATCGCTTTGTAGACCCCTCTAACTTAGACACTGCCAAAGTAGTAATACAGACTAATATATACAGAACTTTATCCAGTTTATTAGAAAATGACGACTACAGCTCGGAAGGTAAAAAGAAGCTCAAGACTTATTTTGAGTCTTCTATAGGAATATTAGAGCAAGATGACACCTTAAACAAAATAGAAGAAAAGAACCAAAGGCTATTAGACTTAGGCGTAGAGGATGCCTTAGATCCACAGTTAGGAGAGACTTATATTGAATTAAACGAGGTCTACTCTTTAGAATTTAGTGCAGACGAAGACGAAGATATATATTTTGTATACACAGTAGCAACAGCCGGAGGAGCAATAGTAGAGCTACAAAAACAGAAACTTTATGAGGTAATAGGGCCAACAGAGGACAACTTCTGGTACAATCACTTGCCTTACAACTCTTGGGGAACAGATCCAGAGAGAACGGACTTTTGGAACGATGGCCCAGCAGACGTAATAAGAGGAACTAACCAGATATTAAATAGCTGGGTATCCCAATTATTGGAGAATAGAACTTTGAGGAATTACAATATGCACTACTACGACAGTACTAACGAGCAGTTTGTACCCCAGACTTTTACTCCTGAACCCTGGGGATGGTATCCAATGCCTGGTAAACCTTCGGATGTGATGACCACCGTACAGGTAGCAGACTTATCGGAATCGCTGGACGAGATAGAGTTCTTTATCGGTATGGCGGAGAAGGCAGTAGCCACTACTTCAGCACAGTCGGGGTCTGTAGAAAACAAAGCAGTAACGCTTGGAGAGGTACAAATATCTTTAGCAAACGCACAGGAAAGGATAAAAAGTATAGCTTTATATTATACGGAAGCTTGGAGAGATTTTGGAATTAAATATATAAAGATGTTAGAAGCTAATAGTGGCGATCTAAAGCCTGTTACTGTTACTAGAGAAGGTAGACTGGGTAAGAAGATGTACACAAAAGAGATCACTCCTAAGATGTGGTTATCTAAAGCGGGCTACCACGTAGAAGTCTTATTGGCAGATGAAAAACAAGAGTCGGACTTGAACAACTTACAGAAGTTGAAAATAGCTTTAGACTCTATGCCTACTAATGTCCCATTAAAGAAGGAGTATGATACAAGTTTATTGAAATTCGCAGGGTTAGGTATGGAGAAAATCTCTCAGATTATGCAGTTTCAGGATCAGAATCCCATGATGTTGGGAGCAGGAGATCCCAATGTAGGAGGGGAACAAGCCCCCGCAGAGTCAGCATTGCCAGAAGTACCAATTTCAGTAGGTAATCAACCTCAATAATATGGAAAGCAACGCACTAGATAGATTATTAAAAGCTCAGGGGCTAAATTATGAAGATTTAAACCCAGAGGAGAAGTTGACTTATAATAAGAGTAGTTTTAATTTGCAGAAATTGACTGTATCTGATGTAAAAAACTATGTATCAGATATGAAGAACTCCATAGCTTTACAGCTAACGGACACCCCAGAGGAATCGGTAGCAGTAAGGCACATTCTGTCTGCCAGACTTAAAAATTACATTTTATTAGAGGCATTTTTAGTAAGGCCAGAAAAGGCAGAGGAAGCCCTAAATAGACAGTTAGAAATGAGCAAGGGAGCTTGACACTTTCTATTATTAGTAACTATAATAAAGTAATTATGATGAACAAAACCGCTCAAATAGAGTTCGACAGAATCACAGCAATAGAACCCAGTGAACTTTCCAAATACGAAATAGCTTTTTTAAAAGCTAGAAACTTCTATTTAAGACCAGAACAGAGACAGGTATTTAAAGGAGTTTTAGAAGGAATCAGAGAAGCAACTCCAGAAGAGAAGTTAGCCTTTGATAGAGCCAATAATACTGCTATGGCTAAAAGAGCCAAAGAAGAAGCAGAGCAGGCTAAAGAAGTACAGAATAGAAAATAACCACTAACCCTCACTAGAGGACTGTTGAAAGTTAAATATGGATAATAGAAAGAAAGATACAAATATAGAAGATAAAAACCTCCAAGATATACTTAATGATGATTCGATAATCCCCGAAGATGTAGACCCAGCAGATAGGAAGGATTTGGATGTAGAAGAAGAAACCCCAGAATTAAACGATATTGAAGAAAAAGAGGAAGAGGAAGTAGAGATAGAGGAAGAAGAACCCAAGAAAAAGCTCAAAAAAGAAGAAAAAGAAGAAACAGACTACAAAAGAAAGTACTCGGATTCCAGCAGAGAGGCCTCTGCACTATATTTTAAAAACAAGACAATGACGGACACTATAGAGTCCGCTTCTGCTTTACCAGATCCAACGGAGGCTGAATTGGTGGTTTATGCAAGGGAACAGGGGGCAGTTTTTGAAGATTTAGACGACTTTTCGCAGAACATTTTAAAGAAAACCCTTATAAATGAGCGTAAGTTTGGGATGATTCACGAGGCTACTATCGCTAATAAAGAGGTAGATAACTGGTCTAGGAAGGTAGATGAGTTCACCAACTCCGCAGAAATACTAGCAAAATACCCAAGTATTGGAGAAAATGACGTAGATTTTAAGAAATATGCTATGAAAGAGGCTAGAAGAGGTACAGATTTAAATGATTTAGTTGCTTCTTTCCTTTTTAACATGCAAGGGGATAATGCAACACCAAAAAAACCTGCTAAAAAGGGATCTTTACTACTTAGTAGAGGTGGGGGAGAGGGTACTCCAAAACCATCAAAACTTACAGCAGAGGATGTCCGCATTATTAGAAACAAAGACCCAAAAAGATATAAACAGCTTATCAAAGACGGTAAAGTTGGTATGGATGTTTTAGATCTTGAATAACGCTTGACAATCCCCAACTAAAGACCCTAATATATAATCATATAAAGCTAACCCTGACATAATCGGGACTGCGACTTAAATATTAATTTAATTTGCGAAAGGAAACGATTATGTCTACATATCCAACAAAGCTTGTTGAAGCATTTGCAAGCCAAGCTTTAAAAAGATTTTACATGCGCTCCGTAGCTGAGGCTATTACAAACTCAGAATATGAGGGAGAAGTAAGAAATAAAAGTTCAATACTAAATGTACTTACATTTGGTGCAATTTCATCTCACAATTACACAGGTGCTGATATGAGTGTTGATTCTCTAACAGAGAGCAACTCACAATTAGTTACCGACCAGGCCAAGTATTTCTATTTCAAGATCAAAGATTACGATACTTTCAGATCTTATATTAAGAGTCCTGATGGTACTATTCTCGATCAAGTAGCTAATGAGTTAAAGAAAGTAATAGATACATACGTACTTACCTTCTACTCCGATGTTGCTTCTGGAAATAGAGACGGTACTTCCTACACGACTGGTACAGTTACTGTAACTACAGGAACAGGTGCTGTTGTAGGTTCTGGAACTACTTTTACCTCCGGTATGGTAGGAAAAGGATTCAAAGCTTTAGGACATACCAACTGGTATAGAGTAAAGACTTTCACTGATACTACCCACATTGTTATAGAGGATGATAGTGACGATGAAACATCAGCGTACACTGGTGGAGCTATTGCAGGTGGAGCTACTTATGAAGTACAAGCTAATACTGCTTTAACAGTTACTAAAGATACTGTATTTGCAAGATTCAATGCTTTAGGAATGGTACTTACCAATGCTGAAATCCCTATGGAAGACAGATGGGCAGTAATTCCTGCTAGAATTGCAAACTTAGTAAGACAGTCCCCTGAGTATATCTCAGCAGGTACTGAGTCCGGTAGAGAGAGTGTAATGAATGGAATCTTATCTAAAAGATTTGCAGGATTTGATGTTTATGAGGTATCCGATGATAGAATAGCCGGTGACAACACTAATGGTTATCACGTTTTAGGAGGTCATAAATCAGCAATCACATTCGCTATGGGATTAACTGAGAATGGAATTGAAGACTTAATTGGAAACTTTGGTAAAGCATACAAGTCCTTACATGTATACGGAGCTAAAGTTGCTGATGTAAGAAGGAAAGCCTTAGTAGAAGGATTCTGGAAAGTCTAAAGAGAGCGACTGGAGAGTCCCTACCCTTCGGGGTAGGGACATTTTTAATTTAAATTTATTATTATGGGAGCCTTTAAACTAAAAGAAGATTTACCTCAAGCTACACAAGTAGAAATAGACAGAGTACAAGCTAAAAGTGCTGGACTAAGAGATCAGTCAGAAACAGACTTTTTAACTGCTTTATACGACTATCTTTATAACGAGGTCATTTTAAGAGACTCCTTAGACAGAATAGTAATAGGTTCCGGTGTTACTGTGCCTATTGGCGTAGCAGGTTTTAAAAAAGGTGCACAGTTTATAGATAAAATAGCTTCTGATGACGGTGTATATCTTAATGCTGGAAATGAGGCAGTTGCAAGATGGATAAAAGTTTCTGTTGCTTCTGTTGCGTTATCGGCAAGTCCTTCACTATCACCTAGTATTTCCCCAAGTTTATCACCTAGTATTTCCTCAAGCGCTTCACCAAGTTTATCTCCTAGTATAAGTCCTAGCGCCTCACCAAGCACTTCACCAAGTGTTTCCTTGTCACCTAGTATTTCACCGAGTTTAAGTTCTAGTGCTTCCCCAAGTTTGTCACCAAGTTTGTCACCAAGTTTGTCACCAAGTTTGTCTCCAAGTTTGAGTCCTAGCTTATCGCCTAGTATAAGTCCTAGTACATCTCCTAGCGTTTCTTTATCGCCTAGTATAAGTCCTAGTACATCTCCTAGCGTTTCCTTAAGTCCAAGTATCTCACCTAGCGTTTCGCCTAGTGTTTCAGTATCACCAAGCTTATCTCCTAGTATAAGTCCTAGCTTATCTCCTAGCTTGTCACCTAGTTTAAGCCCAAGCGCTTCTCCTAGTGTAAGCCCAAGTGTATCCTTGAGTGCTTAGGTAAGATATTCCCCTACTAGATAAAATAGTGTATGATAGGTTTTAATGATTAAACTATCTGTAGTAATACCTAGTTACAAGGATCCGCTTTTACACAAAACCATTGATTCGTTACTAGAAAACTCAGTATTAGGAGATCAGTTAGAAATTATAGCTGTTTTAGACAACTACTGGCCAATCACCCCAATAAAAGAAGATGACAGAATAAAAATAATCCATTTAGGAAAGAATAGAGGTATGCGTGGTGCAATAAATGCAGGTATATCTATCGCTAATGGAGAGTACTTTATGAGACTAGACGAACATTGCGATTTTGGTAAAGGTTATGATGGTATTTTAACCGGAGCTTGTAAACCCAACGAGATAATGACTGCTACTAGGTACTTTTTAGACCCTGTGAAGTGGGAAGTTATGGATTTACCTCCTGTTTACCACGAAAAATTAGTTATTCAGGATGTAAGTGAGGGGGTTAGGAAGTTTTCTGGAGTTAGGTGGAAAAGCAGGGACGAAGAGCAAAAAGATGTTCCTATATCAGAAACCCTTGCTATGCAAGGGTCTATGTGGATAGCCAATCGTGAATTTTTCTTAAAGACTGTAGGAGAACTGCAAACAGAGGGTTATGGCCCTACTTATCAGGACTCTGTAGAGGCTTGTATGAAATATTGGCAAGCTGGCGGAAGACTTATGCTAAATAAGAACACCTGGTTTGCTCATAAACATAGAGATTTTCCTAGAACTCACCAGGAAGGAAGCCCAGAGAACCCTTCTAATAGGGAGGCTAGTTGGAAACACTCTTTGGGAGTGTGGGAAGAGTATTACGATAATGTTATTCGTAAAAAGTGGAATATATAAAAGATGAAACCTTTTGAGACCTATCAATATTTGCCAGATACTATTATGACTGATAGAGATAAATTAGAAGTAGACAGCAAATTTTGGAATAAGGGAAAATGGGACAACTTTATATTACCTTTTTTGCCTAAAGATTGTAGGGATTTTACCTTTGTAGATATTGGTTGTAATGCTGGGTTATTCTTGCACTTGGCTAAGAAAAAAGGGTTTGGTAAAGTATTGGGGGTAGACTCCAATGAAGAGGCTGTAAAGAGAGGTTGGGACTGGAAAAAAAAGAATGGTGAAAATTACACTATATTATTAGGTGATATGGGTGATGATATTTTAGATACTTTACCTATCTCAGATTATGTAGTTTTAGCCAACGTCCACTACTATTTCACGATAGACAAGTGGGTATCTTTTTTAGACAAACTACAAAGCAAAACAAGAAACTGCATCATAGTAACTGCTGAAAAAAGAAAGGGTAATCGTTGCTGGGCGCAGTCCGATGTTGGTAGCGTTAGGAACTACTTTAAAAGGTGGGAGGAAATGGGGTTTATTGATGAATTACCCTATGATGGAGATGTTCATCACAGGAAACTTTGGGGGCTACACTTTAAGAGTAATATAATAAAAAGGGTTCCTATAGCAGAGTTAGATTCTGGAAACCACGTTCAGGACAAGTTTTACGAAGAGATAGATAATGGAGTAAACTTAGCAGATACTAGATATTATAGGATTTTGAAGAAATATAGGAAAAAATGGAGTGCAGAAAGATTAGATAGTTGGATTATAGATAAAGCAAATATGTATTTAGATATAAAGGAAAATGGGCTAAAGTACCCTATTTTGGTAAATAAAGAGGGTCTTATTTTAGATGGAAACCACAGGTGTCAGATACTTAAACACTTAGGAGAGAAAACAATTTTTATAAGAGAAGTATGAAAGGGGCAATAATATACATATCCAGTAATAGAGAAAAACCAGAATTTGAAAATAAGATAATTGAGGATATGCTAAGTAAAAGAGGGGACTTGCCAGTATACAGCGTTACCCAAAAGCCAATGTTTCAGGGAGTAGATAACTGCTTTAATGAGGCTATAGAGGATGTAGGAACTTCGGGGTTTAATTTTTGCAGACAGCTACAGATGGCTACAGAGATGGCTAAAGTGGATTATGTAATATCCTGTGAAGCAGACTGTTTGTACTCCCCAGACTATTTTAAATTTGTACCCCCCAGACTAAACGAAGTATTTAGAAATACTAATAACTATGTACTGCCTTACGGTAAAGCTTATTGGTTAACAAAAGATAGCCAGACAGCTTTCCAAATAGCCGGTAGAGATGCTTTACTGAGCAGACTAGACTTTCTATTAAAAGATCAGCCAGAGTGGGATACAGATATGAAGAATTTTCCCAAAGAATTAGGATTGCCCTTTCTGGAGAGTTGGGATACTTTTAAGACAGAGTTTGCTTGTTTTGGAATAAAGACAGGAGATGGAATGAGGAACCAAACCCACGCCGGAAAAGAACCTGTTTATGATCTTCCTTATTGGGGTTCGGCTTTTAAAATTAGAAAAAAATACCTATGAACTTACTAGACGGAATAAAACTAAAAGGTGCTGGGGTTGAAATACCAGATGTAGGTAGGAGACAACTTCCTAGATTCTTTAAAGATATGGGGTACAAGAAAGGCGTAGAAATAGGGGTACAAAGAGCTTACTTTACCAGAAGATTTGCTAGAGAAGGTTTAGAAATTATAGGTGTAGATCCATGGAGAGCTTATTCAGACTACAACGCTTTTCCAGGATACCAACATCACCAAGATAGAATATACGAAAATGCTATAGAAAATTTAAAAGATTTCCCTAACGCCAGTCTAATAAGGAAGACCTCTATGGAGGCCGTAGAGGATTTTGAAGACGATAGTTTAGACTTTGTGTACATAGATGGTCATCATGGGTTCAAATATGTTACAGAAGATATATTTGAGTGGTCTAAGAAGGTAAGAAAAGGTGGAATAATATCCGGCCATGACTATGCCTATTCCAGAGTAAAGAAGAATGAAAATCAACCATACATACTGCAGGTAAAATTTGTTGTAGATGCTTATACTAAGGCTTTCAAAATAAACAACTGGTGGGTTTTAGGTAGAAAACACAAAGAACGAGAAGGAGAACGTAGAGATCAGTACAGATCTTGGATGTGGATAAAAGAATGAAATCATCAGTAATCTATTATACAGATAATAGATTAGAAGATCCCCTGTATTCTTTTGTTCAAGACCGTATAGCCGATTCAGGACTTCCCATATTTAGCGCTTCGCTGGAGCCGATAGATTTTGGATTTAATGAAGTAATAGAGGGTAAAAGGTGTTATACGACTATGCTAAAACAAATAATCTCTTGTTTATCTAGGAGTCCTACAGACTATGTTTTTTTCTGCGAACACGATGTTTTATATCACCTAAGTCATTTTGAATTTACTCCTCCAAAAGACGATGTATTTTACTATAATGAAAATGTTTGGAGATGGGCTATCGGTGCAGATACAGTAATTAGACATCATAGGATGATCCCACTATCTACTTTATGTGCAAACAGACTGTTTGCCCTAGATCACTATAAGAAGAGGCTAGAAAAGATAGAAAGTAAGGGGTTAGAGGATGTTGCAGGCAGAGAACCATCTTGGGTTAGAAAGATGGGGTACGAACCAGGAACTAAGAAAAAAAGGAGAGGGGGGTTTTCGGACGATAACTTCGGGACATGGCACTCTAAATGTTCTAATATAGATGTAAGACATAAAGGTACATTCTCTAATTCCAAAACAAAATTAGAGGATTTTAAGCACAAACCTAAGTGGTGGTTAGAGGTACCTGTAGATAGAGTAAAAAGTTTTAATTTGAAAGGACTAGAATGGCAGTGCTGAGCATACTTATACCAAGTAGAAACGAATTATTTTTAAAGAATACCGTAGAAGACATTTTAAAAAATATAAGGGGTGACACTGAGATAATTGTAAACCTAGATGGTGCTTGGTCTGATCCCCCACTGGAAGACCACGAGAGGCTTCACATAATTCATTCCTCCAAAGCCATAGGACAAAGAGCAGGACAAAACCAGTGCGCCAGACTAAGTAAAGCTAAATACGTTATGAAAGTAGATGCTCACTGCGCTTTTGCTGAGGGATTTGATGTAGATATGTTAAACGCCTTTAAAGAAACCGGAGATAACGTAACTATGACTATGAATATGAAAAATTTGTGGGTATTTGACTGGAAGTGTAATACCTGTGGAAAAAGATGGTATCAAGGGCCAGTACCAGAGAGGTGTGAGAATCTTAAATGTGACGGAAGGGACTTTGTAAGAAAAATAAAGTGGCAAGCTAAAGCAAGTCCAAATAGTACTTCTTTTAGAGTAAATAGGGAATTAGAGTTTAAATACTTCGGAGAATATAAGAAAAAACAGACAGAAGACTTAGCTGAAACTATGTCTTTACAAGGATCTTGTTTTATGGCTACTAGAGAGAATTATTGGGAAAAAGAGCTTTGCGATGAGAGTTGGGGAAGTTGGGGAGGTCAGGGAGCAGAAGTAGCACTAAAAACTTGGTTAAGTGGGGGCAGAGTTATTTGTAACAGAAGGACTTGGTACGCTCATTTATTTAGAACACAGCCAGGATTTAGCCACCCTTATCCTAATCCAGGTAAAGACCAACAAAGAGCTAAAAATATACTAAGAGAGAATTTCCTAGAAAATAAGTGGCCAAAAGCTACCAGAAATTTAGAGTGGTTAGTTAATAAATTTTCTCCTGTTCCGGATTGGGATTAAGTTATACAATTAAGCTATGGACGCAATTAAAAACTTTGCTTACTCAACAGTAGCAACAGCACCAAGCCCAGCTACAACTGGAACATCTTTAGTATTAGCTAGTGGAGAAGGTGCTTTATTTCCAGATCCAGCAACAGATGGAGAATATAATATTGTTGTGTGGCCAACAGGAGAAAACCCTTTATCATCAAATGCGGAAATATGTAGAGTAACCGCAATAAGTACCGATACTTTAACAATCACAAGAGAACAAGAAGATACTACAGCTAGAACTATAGTTATAGGGGATCAGGTTATGTTATCCAATACCAAAAAAACAATGGACGATATAGAAGGCTTTGGAAAAGTAAACCTAATCAAAAATGGTAATTTTATAAACAACTCCACAAACGGTTATGGAAGTACTCCCGATGATTGGACTAACTCAAGTGCTAATCCAGTACAAGGGGGATTTCCTAGTTTTACAAAACAGCAATTAATAGATTTATTGGGCATAAGTGATGGTGATATTGAGGGGCTTTGGAATTTGAATGAGGCTAGTGGCAACGCTATGGACTTATCAAGTAACGCTTATCATTTAACAGACAATAATACTGTTACATCTAGCGAAGATGGATTGATGGGTAAGGCTAGAGATTTTGAAAATAATAATAGTGAGTCTTTTACTATTGCAGATGCCAGTTGTGCTAACTTAGAACTAGCTGGTTCGCATACTTTAATTGCTTTTATTAAGCCTGAAACGCTTGGAGATTTGGGTGGTGGGGGGGCTAGAATAATGAATAAAAGAAAAGGAAGTAACGCTAGTGCTGGATATGAGTTTTATGTATTGGCTACAGGAGCAGTAGGTTATGAAACTAGGGGTCTTACAGCTAGTACGCTAAATTCTGACGTTTCATTAGAAGCGGGCAAATGTAATATGGTAATCTGTATTTATGATAGTGCTAATACATTAACTAAGTTATGGATAAATGGGGTTAAAAAACAACAAACTGCAAGTGGTTCTATAGCTGATTCAAATGCAGATTTTTCTATAGGGGCTTCTAGTCTTGGGGGTTCTGATGCAAAAGATGACTTTTATGATGGTCTTATTCAAAACGTAGGGGTATTATCAGTTGCACTCACAGACTCACAAGTTAAGAAACTCTGGGCATTTACTTCATACAAAGGGCAGAAAATAAGAAGGGCAACAAGTAATGGTGCATTAACACAAACTTTAGATGAGGCTTTAGTTGAGAGGTTACGAGGTAAAACTGTAACAATGAGGGCTACAATGTGGCAAGATACAGCCTCTATTGGTCAAATAAACATTAATGACGGAACAGACAATAAAAGTATTACAACTACAACAACTGGTAGTTGGGTAACAGTTTCTAAAACAATAACAATATCAGCAACAGCTACAACAATAAACTTAGGTTTAGAGGTTAATACAAGTGATGGCAATGTGTGGTTTAGGGAAGTTGCATTTTATGAAGGGTCGGGGGTTGCTCCTTATTCGCACAGCCCTGACGACTGGAATAGATTTCCAAGACTTTTAAAAATGGATATACCAAGACTACACAGTGCTAAACCTTATCAATATGAAGAAAATAGGTATTATACAGGTTTGGTTCCTACCTTTACTGGTTTTTCAACCCCACCTACAGGCTCTATATCTTGGTTATATATAGGCAGAAAATTATTTATTGACTATGTAGATGCTGTTACAGGTACTTCTAACGCAACTGGTTTCACGTTCACCTCCCCTATTATTCTTAAACTAAGCATATCTAATTTGGCTTTAATAGCTTATAAAGACAATGGTACTAATGCCTCCGTAGGTCACTTAGTATCTACAGCTAACAGCGGTGTTATAACAGTTTATAAATCTTTTTTTGGTGGTACATGGACTGCTAGTGCGGGTAAGGATATGTATTTTGCGGGCGTACAAATCCCCATAGACTAATAAATATGTTTAAAAAAAAAATCAACTTTTAAAACTAAATAGGGTAAGGGGGGTAAAGTAATGTACGGTGGTAGTTACTATGGTGGCAATTATTATGCAGGTTACGGATCTTTTGGGCCAGGAAGTTCACCCAGCCCTAGTTTTAGTCCCTCAGTATCCCCTAGTATTAGTCCAAGTATTAGCCCATCTGTTAGCCCTAGCGTTTCTATCAGTCCGAGTATATCCCCATCTCTAAGTCCCTCAGTATCGCCCAGTGTTTCTATAAGCCCAAGTATAAGTCCCTCTGTTTCACCAAGCGTTTCTCCTTCTGTATCTATTAGTCCCTCGCTGTCACCAAGCGCAAGCCCAAGCATAAGTCCTTCGGTAAGTCCTTCTATAGTTACAAGTTTCTCTCCTTCCGTAAGCCCCTCAGTTTCTATATCTCCTAGTATTAGTCCCTCCGTAAGCCCTTCGGTGTCCCCAAGCGTTAGTGTATCTCCATCAGTTAGCCCTAGTTTATCGCCCTCTATATCACCAAGTGTAAGTCCATCTGTATCTCTATCACCCTCAATAAGTCCTTCTATAAGTCCAAGTGTTTCTCCTTCGGTCTCAATATCTCCTTCGTTAAGTCCATCACTTAGCCCATCTATTAGTCCCAGTATTAGCCCATCTATTAGTCCCAGTATTAGCCCATCTGTTAGCCCCAGCGTTTCTATTAGTCCTAGTATTTCTCCGTCCCTGAGTCCTAGCATTTCACCATCTCTCAGCCCAAGTATATCTCCTAGCCCTTCCCCCTCCCTGTCGCCAAGTATTAGCCCAAGTTTTAGTCCCTCTATTTCTCCGAGTATTAGCCCTTCTATTAGTCCTAGCTTTAGTCCTTCTGTATCTCCCTCCGTCAGTCCTTCTCTAAGTCCCTCGGAGACAGAGTATACGAGTAAGTATTCTACGAGAAATACTAACTACGGATCTAAGTACACTGCGCAAGGGAATGTTTACAATTCTAAATATTCGGATAAAAATACTATATATAGAGAGAAATATACGGAGTCAAATAGAGTTAACGAACAAATTTAACGTGTTAGAATATAAATATGGATAGTTTTTTAATAAAATCATTTAAAGATGGAATATCAGATTACGAAGATAAAGGACTTCCGGGTGCTTTTAAGTTTGGGGCTAATTTAGATACAAGACGTAGAATAGACTCACTAAAAGCAGGCCAGGGTTTAACAGATGATTTAGCAGTAGGAACTATTACAAGCCCCCCAAGATTTATGGTGCAGTCAGCAGATGGGAACACCTATATCTCTGCTGGTGTTAAAATCTACAAACGTACTTCTGCCGGAGTTTATTCGCTAGTTTATACAGATGTTGGGAGCGATGGAGACATTACTGGAATGGCTGAGTGGGTAAATGATAACAGCGACACTTTTATATACTACACAACAGCAACAAAGTTACACAGAAAAGCTGTTTTAACTGGAACAACTCCTGTTGACATTACCTGGAGTGATGTGGATGCTACAGTAAATGGTCAGACTTACCCAAAAACTAATCTAACTTCCGCTACTTGGCATACTATGGCTATCGTGAATGGTTCTCTTGTAGGAGTTAATAAAGATACTCTTTTCAAAGTAGGCTATGATGATTCTTATACTAATAATGCAGTAAAACTGTATCCAGGAAACGTAGGCAAGGTAATAATAGAGTCTGGAATTAGAGCCTTAGTTGGGTCAAATAGAGTAGACAATGGGGAGTCCTCTTCAATAACCATATGGGATACTGACGATCAGAACTTTACAGGAAAAATACAACTTCCTTTTGCAAATATAAATGCTCTAATAGAAACCGAAATTATAATACTCCAATATGGGACAAGTGGGGAACTCTACTTTGTTAGTTCTTCCTCTAAAGTTCCAGTAACCTCTCTACCAGGAGGGGGACAAGTAGATCCAGACGGCGTAGTCTCCCACGAAGGACTGGCGCTTTTGGGCGTATATGGAAATGGTACTGGAAAGACCGGTATCTACTCTTACGGTAGAAAAAGGAACAACGCTAACTTTACTCTTAATTGTGAGTATCAGTTTGATTGTGATGCAATTTATTCTGTAACTAAAGTAGGTACAGACATCTTATTTAGTTATAAGTTAGGATCAAACTATGGAATTAAAAAGGTAGACACTGCTAACAAAGCTACTACAGCTACTTATGAATCTTTAGATTTGAAATCCCCAAGAATACAGCAACAGCCTGTAAATTGGGCCACTATCGTTTTACAAATGGCTTCCTTACCTACTGGGTGTTCTATAGCAGTAAATAGAAGGGACAATAAGACTAGTACTTGGGTAGCCTGCAATGTAGAGGGTGGGGGGGCTTCCTACTCCACAGTAGGTGGAGAAGAGGCTACTTTTCTAATAGGGGACAGGGGGAAATTTTTTGAGGTTCAGATAATACTTACAACTAGTGCTAACACATCACCAGAGATTTATGAGGCACAAATATTCTTTGAATAACTATGCAAGACAAAATTTACTACCCAGAAACAATAAACAGCTTCTCTCTGCCAGGTATTATCGGGGAGCAATCTTATTTATCTAGTAACAATGGTTATGGGGTAAACGCTCCAGAGAGTGTAAAACCAGTACAGTTTCCAAGTGCAAACTTTGCACAGGAGGTTTTATCTAAGAATTTAAACACCCAATCTAAAAAAATACTCGGTAGTTTTTCTTTTAATACAAGCGGTGCAATAGTAATTGGTACTTATGAGAATGGGGTTACTGGAGATATAAAACTATCCCCAAACGGCATTGTTGCTAGAAATTCAGCAGGGACTACTACTTTTTCTATAGATGGAACTACAGGAAGTGCTACTTTTTTAGGTACTCTTATAGCAGGTTCCTTATTCTCTGGGGATATAGCTATTGGAGCCGGTAATGCAATATTTAAAGCAGACAGCAATGGAATATACTTAGGAAATGCAACTTTTGCTTCTGCTCCTTTTAGAGTAAGTATGGCAGGAGCTGTTACAGCTACATCTATTACTCTATCAAATGCCAGTATTGGTAGTGGTTCTTCCTGGGCCGGTAATGCTATAGCCCAAGCATACATAGGTAATTTAACTACTAGCATAATAACCTCAGGTACTTTTGATCCTGTATTTATTCCTAATTTAGCAACAAGTAAGATAACTTCTGGTACTTTTGATCCTGTGCGTATTCCTAATTTATCAGCAGATAAGATAACGTCTGGAACTATAAATGCCTCGGTCATATCGGTAACTAATATAAGTGCTAGTAATATATCCGCAGGGACTCTAAGTGCAGATAGGATAGCTTCCAGCTCTATATCAGCAACTAAATTAAGCGTGCCTACTCTATCTTCTATTGTTGCTAATTTAGGTACTGTAACAGCCGGTGTTTTAACTGGTATAACCAGATTAAACATAGGTGGTTCTAGCACAAAACCCTTTTACTGTTATGGAACCAATATAGGAACTGGTGGAGATATGCACGTTAGTGGTAATTTAGACTCAGATCATTTTGATCCCAATTCATCAAATTTATATAATCAAGGCAGTGACTCTACTTATTGGAATTTTATTTACGCCGATGATTTTATAAATAAATCTTTAGGCTGGTATGATGACGGTGTGGAGTTACAAGATGGTAGAAAAGTATCAGACTTGCAAGCATTAAAAGAGATTAAACCAGACAAAGTTTTGAAGAATAAAAACGGATCTCCGAAACTAGATTCCTCAACTTTGCCTATACCTGTTTATAGACAAGCTTTTGATAGAGACAGGGGCAAGGTATTTCCTAGAAATAAAGAGGGTAGACCTTACAACCCAAAAACAAAAGAAGTTTTGACTGATAGTGAGAGCCTTACTCATTTTGTCTCTCTTTTGTTTGGGGCGCTTAAAGAGGTGGATAATAAGATAGAAGTATTACAATTAGAACTAGACAATATTAAATTAAATCCTCCAAAAGAGGTAAAGGTAAAATGAAGTTATTTATAATATCAGGATTTTTTCTTATTTGTTTAATAGTAATAAGTTTGGCTATTTCCAATAATAGTAGGAGGTATATAGAATTGGAGAAAAGAGTCTACAATATAGAGAAATTTATAGAGAACGAGAACCAAGCTTGTATATTTAGTAAATCTAATTAGCTATAATAAAACTATGAAAAAAGAGAAAAAAATCACCAATAAAGAAGTATTTGAGGAATTAGAGAGAGATTTTCAAGAATTATTAAAGAAATACGATGCAATAGTAGAAATATCCTTAGATTTTCCAGAATACAAAATCCTACCTGTTGATGTACAATTAGCTAAAGAGGTGTTATCCAAACACACTAACAGATTCTTATTAAGTTTTAAGAAGGCAAACAATGACAACTAGAAGCGACATGGAAGCAGAGTTAGTTTCACAGCTACAAGTAGCTAGTAACTCTAGTTTGTTCCCTGCCTCAAGAATTACCTCCCTCATACAAAACTCCTATAAGTGGGCTACTAACCTTTTTATTTGGAACGACTTAGTAAAAGCCTTAGTCACCGACTCCGGAGCTAACCAAGAATATTACGACTACCCAGACGAATTTAGATCTAATAGTATAATGAGGTTAACCGTTGATGATGTTTCTTATGAGAGAAAGAATTTTGAGGATTATTTAGCATATAAAGAAGATCACTCCACAAATACTTTAAAAATGTTCGCAAACTACGGAAGATTCTACTTTATAAACCCCACCCCTACAGCAGTAGGGAGCAACAATATAGATATATGGGGAGCTTACCAAGCAGATGCTCTATCTAGCGCAGGAAGCACTACTATTTTTTCTGATAACAACCCAGAAGGAAACGAAGCTGTGGTACAAAGAGCTTTTGGGGTAGCTATGAAGAGAATAAACGAAAAACTTTCTAATAGTGAAATACAACAGGCTATAATAGTTCTAAGTAAACTACACAAAGATGAGGTAAAAGCAACTCAGAGAGATCAGAGGCTAAACCATCCGAAATTTGATGTACCAAATTACTTCCCACAAAGTGGGAGAGGCCCTACTCCTATAGGGAGATTTAACTACCAACCTTAATATGGGTATACTACCAGACGACTTCCAAAAAAGAATAAAACTATCTAAAGAATCTGGCTTAGATAAGCAGTACGGTCAGTATAATAACCAAGAAGACTACACTAAAGCTTTGGAGAATTGGGTTACTGGTAATACAGGTGGGTCTAGCTCTTCTTCTAATAAAAATAAGAGTAATAGTAGTAGCGCCCCCAAACTAGACTTACAATCTCTATACGACACCTCTATGAACTCTCCCGAGATTACAGGTTTACAAGGGGAGATAGATGCAAAAAAAGCAGCACTAAATGAAGCTTTGACTGGTATAAACGACAACCCCTTTTACTCAGAGGCTACTAGGACTGGTAAAATAGCCAAACTAAACGACCAAGCTCAGAGAGATATAGGATTAGTACAAGAACAGCTAAGTCTTAAACAGGCAGATGCTCAGACCAAAATAAATATAGCTACTCAACAGTACAACATAGACAGCCAGGAGTACCAAAATAACCTTACTAGATTAAATACTCTAATAAGTTCTGGTGCTTTACTTGGGGCTAGTGGGAACGATATAGCCCAAATAGCCCAAGCAACCGGCATGAGTACAGCTATGGTTAAAAGCATTCAAAAGAACATGGAGAGTGCCAATAATAATCCACAAGTAGTTACCGACACTGACGATTCTGGCAATGTAACTGTATCGGTGATAAACGGAAATACTGGTGAAGTTATTGGCCAGAACTCACTGGGAGCTGTTGGAAAGGCTACTAAATCGTCTTCAGGATCTGGAGCAAAACCAAACTCCACAGAAGTACTACAACCACAGATGAACGCTATTTTACAAACTAAAGTAGGTGGGGATGGCTTTATTAGTCCTACTGATTGGAATAAAAATTTAAGAGCTTGGCTTGCAGAAGGTGGAAAACAGGATGAGTTCGTAAGCTTATTTAATAACTATGTAAATGCAACTCACTCCGAGGACTACTTTGGCTACGACAAGTTGTTTTCAGAATAGGAGGTTAGCATGGCTAACGTATTCGACAAATACCAATCTGGATATAAACCAACAGGTAGTGCAGGAACATCTAATGCTAATACAGGTGATGGTGTAAATGTTTTTGCTAAATATCAGAAGGCCCCTACGCAAGATATTTCTCCTCCCCAAGTTACCCAAACACAACCTAAGACTTTCGGGCAAAAGCTTCAAGGTATTGGCCAAAGCTTAAAAGTAGGATTTAAAGGACTGCTAGGAATTACTCAATCTGGTATTGGAGTAGCTATACAAGGTGTGGGGGGTAAAGACCTACGCTCGTTAGATCCTGGTTATCAGGCTAAGGTTTATAAAGAAACTGCGGACAAAATAAGGAAGGATTTAGAATCTGGAGCTGAGGCTATTGCTCCAGGAGAATCTGGTTTCAATAACAAGGCAAATTTAAAGGGTATCTTTAATAAAGATATTCCTGTATACGAAGTTAAAAAAAAAGAACTAACCCCCCAACGTAGAAAAGACCAAGAACAGGCTTTAGCCATAATGGAGAAGAAAGCCCTAGAGCTACAGAAAGAAGCAGACGACAGAGTAACCCCACAAGAAAAACTTAAATTAGCCGGAAGTAAAACTCAGGCACAAGTAAAAAAAGATAGGGAACAAATAGATAAGGATTTTGGGGAGGCAACCCCCTGGTCTAAGGAGTGGTTAGCTAGGGAGGTAGCGTTTTCTGTACCACAACTACTAGGATCTTTTGGAATCGGTGTTGCTACAGCAGTTGTTACTAAGAATCCTATCGCAGGTATTTCCGTAGGTCTAGGAAGTTCCTTTGTACAAGAGTCTGGATCTGCCTATGACACTGCTATAACACAAGGAGTGAACGAGTACCAAGCCCAAGATGTAGCTACTACAGTAGGTGTAGCCAACGCTATGATAGAGCAGTTACCTTTGGGAGAATTTTTAGCAAAACTATCTAAACCTAAAGTAGTAAAAAAAGCTATCCTAAGTCGAGTAACAACAGCAATTATCGGTCAAGCTAAGCAAGGTACACTTGAGGGTGGGACAGAGACAGTACAAGAGCTGGTCTCTAATGCTATAGAGAGAACGTATAATGAAGAAAAGGGATTATTTGAGGGCTTAAAAGAATCTGGAGCCATTGGATTCTTACTAGGCTTAATAATACCTGGGGGAACTAAGATAGGTATAAGTACTAAATCCGAAGAAAAAGTTCCTCCTGCGCTAAAAAGTACTACAGAGGATACCAAAGTTGCGGAAACTACCCCTGCTGTGGGGGAAAAGGCCCAAGCCAACGTATTTGAAAAATATAACGCTCCTAAAGAAGTAGCCCCCGATACAGAAACTACAGCAGTAGACAAAAGAAAAATACTAAAAGTAAAGGGATTACCAGCCGAAGTAACTGGAAAGTCTGTAGTTATAAGGCCCGATGGCACAGCTAGTTACAACCTAGAAGTAAGTGAAGAAGCTAGGGGTAAGGGAGTTGGGGCAGGGGCGGTTAAGACTATAGAAGATGCAATACTAAAAGAAGGAGCTACTAAGATAGAGTTACCCGTTAAAGAAGAATCTGTAGGGTTTTTTGAGAAACAAGGATATAAAGCAGTAGGGGAAGCTAAGTCTGGCTTAGTTACTATGACTAAGACTTTGGGTGAGGGTAATACAGCAGTTACAAAAGCTAAAGTAGACCCACTATCTAAAATAGAAAAGCTTACAGATGTTACTGGAAAAGAACAAAGTATACTCAGGATTACAAAAAGTGCAGGAGAAAAACTTTTCTTAGAAAAGGGTTTTGAGCAACAACCTAATAAAAACTTCTGGAAAAAGGGAGACACTTATGCTCATTTTAATACTGTAGATAAAACTTGGCACATTGAGGGAAAAATATCCGAAACCAAAGTATCTACGCCTGCTAAAAAAGCTGTTAAGATTAAACCAGCTCCGGCACAACCAAGCTCTAAAACTCCTGTAGGAACAGGGACAGAGAAACAATCTGGTTTTCAAAAAAGACTACAATCACAACTATTAGCTACTGATCCTGCTAGGTATGCTTTAAATGAGCAAGACGGCTCTTATAATCAGCTAAATCTAAAAGAAGATGGGGAAAGGTCAGTAGATTACTTAGAGAATAACCCAGAGGATGCTGTTGCTGTTAGTCTAGGACTAAAACCTGCCCCAGCAGGACACACCGATACTGGAATATCTATTGCTACTGCTCTAAAAGCCAAACAAGAGAGCAATTTTAGCCTATTCTCCCAGATAATAAACAGTCTTACACAAAGACTTACCAGGCTAGGGCAAGAAATAGTGTCTGTCCGAGGTCACTTTACAGATGACTCCGCAGAAAACTATATAAAAAGAGCTATAGATACTAGAATGAAGTCACTGGCTAGTAGATTAGTTAGTAAAGCAGAAAGCAGGGGAAAGAGTTTTAATTACAAGGAAACTGTTACCGAAAAGGTAGATACAGAAGTAGCTAAAGCTAAAAAAGCTCTAAAAGAAGAGCAGAGTAAAATATCACTAGCTCAAGATATAATTAACAAATTAAGGTGCTAACATGTCAAATAATAGTATAATACATAGCGAAACAGATATACGTAGTATCCCTCTATATAGTGTATGGAAACAAATGAGACAGAGGTGTTTGAACCCTAATAATAGTAAATATAAATACTACGGAGGGCGAGGCATAAACATAGATCCCAAGTGGGGCTGCTATGAGAATTTTTACCTTGACATGATAGGTGACTATAAGAAAGGTTTAACTTTGGGTAGAGTAGATAATAATGGTGGTTATTCGAGTGATAACTGTAGATGGGAGACCATGAGGCAACAGAACTCAAATAAAAGGTGGAATGTTAATATATTTTTTAAAGGTAAAACTAAAAATTTAACGGAATGGTCAGAGTACTTGGGCATAGGGGTTGGAACTCTACACACTAGATTGAATAAATTAAATTGGAGTGTGGCGAAGTCTTTTAATTCGCCCATTGATAGGAGGTATCACAACCATGGCAAGTAAGTTTTGTTTACCTAAAGAATTAGCAGACAAACTTCACCAACTAGCAGTAGAGGGTAAGATAGATATAGCCAAAATGTACGCTATGACCCCTACAGAAAGAGGGAAGTTATTTGAGGGGTGGGTAGACCCACTAACTGCCCGAAACTTAAACTTGGAGTTTACTAAAGCTATGGTATCCCCCCAGAAGGTAGCACTACAAAAGTTCGTAAAAAGATATTTTAGTGGGACAGGAGCTAATAAAACTAAAGCAAAAGGTCTAACAGAAAAAATAGATACTTTAGACGAAACAGGGCCTTTGACTCCAACAAACGAAGATATATTTTTAAGAGATTTTATAGCTATAGATTTAGGGATAACAGTCTCCACAGCAGAGGCTTCTGCCATAGTAGAAAGGGCTACAAAACTGGAGGCACTAGCCCCAGACAGAAGTGAGTTTGGAACTCCTACAATAGAGTACTTTAAAGCAAAACAAGAGATGGAGAACTACTTACGAGCTTTGGATCCATCCAGTAGAGTAAAGGTATCTACCTCTATTAGTGGTAGGGGAGCTATGCTTTTCTCCGTTAAGTCGCCCTTTTTAAACATCGAGTCCAATACTATACAGGCTTTATTAACATCCTTAGAGAGAAGAATATTGGGGATAGGGGTCTCCCCTACTTTTATAGGTAAAAATACCGAGTATGCCCGAAATTATGCCAAGTTTGCTTTTAAAGTATTTAAAGAAACTGGGTACGATTTAACCAGGATGCGTACTCTACAAGGAACTTCTAAGGTGAGGGGAGAGTATATAGAAACACATTCACAGGGAAAAGGGCTTGCCCGAAAAATAGGTAGATTTTATGAGGATGTAGTCTTTAAAAACCTTATGTCTGCCCCCGATGTAGCCTTTGCTGGGTATGCTTTCTCCGACTCTGCCAACTTAGCTAGTACAACAATTGCTAAACAGGAAGGCTTAAAGGGAAAAGCATTAGAGGCAAGATCCCTAGAAATATTTAAGGATGCCACCAGAGTAGACCCAAAAACTAAAGAGGGGTTAAAGGTAAGAGAGCAAGGAATCGCTGATGCAGAGTATGCTACGTATACCAATAAATCTAAATCCTCCGACTTTGCTATGGGGATTAGGAAGACTCTTAATTTAGTAAGTGGAGATATAAGATTAGGAGACTTGGCATTACCCTTTGTAAAAACCCCCGCTAATGTTATTCAGGCAGGACTAGACTTTTCTGGGATAACATTGGCTCCAGATTTTATAATAAGGACTAGTAAAATGATAAATGAGATTAGGAAAGGTGAAACCCTTACAGAAGCCAGTCAAAGATCTTTCGATGGGGTAGCTAAAGTTTGGGTTAGAGCGGGGATGGGGTTAGTTTTAGCTCAACTTTTAACGAGTTTATTTGACCCAGAGGATTTTATAGGAGAATACCCTGTATCCCAAAAAGAGAGAGAGTTACTAAAAGCTAGAAATGCTACTACTAACAGTGTAAGGATTGGAGATAGGTGGATTAGTTTGGACTATTTTGCAGTTCTGGGCGCTCCTTTAGTAGGGATGTTATACGCTAAGAAATATGGAGATACTACCAGGAATAAGATATTTAACTACCACTTGGGGGTTATAAAACAAGCATCTAAAGTACCTGGACTAGAACTAACTGGAGATATTTGGCAAGATATAGATAGGATGAGATTTAATGATTTTGACAATAACTTAAAAGCTACTGCTAAAATGATTACAGATTTTGTAAACTCCAGAACTGTTCCCGCCCTTCTCTACGATATGGCTAAAATGACAGATGTCTTTGAGAGGCAAACAGATAGAGAAAAGCCCATAACTGGTTTACAGACAAAGATACCTTTTTGGAGAGAGGGATTACCAGAAAAGGAATCCGTATTTGGAGAGAAGATAAAAACAGAAGCATGGTGGTCTACTCTTTTATTTGGCTCCAGAGTAAAAACAGAGTCACAAAGTGGCGTGGTAAAAGAGATGGTTAGGCTATATGATAGTGGTAACTTACCTTCTATAACTGACTCTGCTAAAACAAGTCCTAGAATGGATGCTTTAAAAACTCAAATAGGAGAAAGTAAATTTAAGGAGGCTACATCCTATTTTAGAGAGACATATTCTGGTAATATTACTAAAGAGATGAAAAAGTCGTCTTATAAGAAAATATCAGATGAAGAAAAGGCTAAAAGGCTCGAGAAGATCAAGGACGAAGCCTTAGAAAAAACACTAAAAAAGTTTAAATATAAAAAGGATAAAAAGAAAGTTTTAGGAGGAAAAAGATGAAAAAACTAATCAGAAAAATTAAATATATCTCTAGCAAACTTGTCTCTATGGGTAAAAAAAAGTTAAAAAGGCTACTACATACTTACTATGCAAATTAGCGAACTTATTAAAACTTTATTTGCAGGAAGAGGCACTAATGTTTTTCTTGGAATTTCTGTTATTGTGGCTAGCATTTTCTCTGCTTATAGTAGCCGTAATAGCGTGGAATTGAACAGAAACTACGCAGAGAATAGTAAAAGGGTTCTTGCCATAGAGGAGTTCATTAAAGAGGATATAGCCGAAGAAGACAGAATAAGAGATAGGATACTAATTTTGGAGACTAACTTTTCAAACCAAAATCTTTTACTAGGGGAAATAAGGTTAGACGTTAAGTCTTTAATACAGAACAAATAATGATTACATTTGCAGAATTTCGTAAAAAATATTTAGGCAAACAAGTTGAGTACCATAGCTTTGGCACAGGGGCTTTATATCAATGTGTTGATCTCACTAACCAATACACCAAAGAAGTATTAGGACTTACACCAGTCATAGGAACAAACGCCGCAGACGTACCAGAAAAGGCTTTAAAAACAGAATTCACATTTATACCAAACACACCTACAGGAGTACCCCAAGAGGGAGATATAGTAGTCTGGAATAATAAAGTGGGTGGGGGTTACGGCCATATAGCTATTTTTATCAGTGGAGATGCTAACAAATTTAAGTCTTTTGACCAAAACTTTAGTATTGTACAGAGGGTAACAGAGGAAACCCACACTTACGCCAATGTTAGAGGGTGGTTAAGACCTGTTAAGGTTAATACACCAGTTAAGGAATTATTACCAAGCAACCAATTACCTTTAAGTTTTAGAAAAACAAAAGAATTTGGCCAAGCCAAAGAGATTTGGGGTGTTAAGGATACAGATGCTTTTGATACTACACTAGAGAAAGGCTTGAAAGTTACAAGAGATTTACAAGTTGCCTTAGCTGAA